>Ga0207097_1030_pt1 | contig 27733 bp, 20 predicted proteins | sample Alteio_BWMinHeat_87_FD_153541 | JGI IMG/M metagenome (GOLD analysis project Ga0207097, IMG submission 153541) | Enriched cells from forest soil in Barre Woods Harvard Forest LTER site, Petersham, Massachusetts, United States -... | ecosystem: Environmental > Terrestrial > Soil > Temperate forest >...
TCTTTGTAAAGCTTTCAGAATTTTGGAGCAGCAACTCATGTTAAATAAAGAGCAGCAAAAAGCAGTAGAAACAACAAAGGGAAGAGTGCTTATTTTGGCTGGCGCAGGAAGCGGCAAAACAAGTGTTCTCTCTTACCGCATTGCTCACCTCATTAACAAACAAGTACCGCCCGAATCTGTTTTAGGACTCACCTTTACAAATAAGGCGGCAGAAGAGATGCGCCATAGAGTAGCGAAAATTGTAGGGGCAAAAATAGCTAAAAAAATCACTCTTTGTACTTTTCATAGCTTTTGCATGAATGTGCTGCGCAAAGAAATCCATCATTTAGGCTATACAAGCAATTTTAGCCTATACAATGAAAGAGATACAAAGCGCCTTGTCACACAACTTGCAAGACATCTTTTGGAATGCGAAGGAGAACTTCCTTCTCTAGAATCTACAATAGAAAAGATTGCACAAAAAAAATCTAAAGGCTGCAGCTCAGAAGATAAAGAAGATAAAACCTGGCACGATGGGTTTGCAGAAGACCTTTTTATTAGGCTTCAAAGTTGCATGCGCGCTTATAATGCCGTAGATTTTGATAGCCTCTTATCTTTAACTGTAGAACTTTTTGAAAAATTCCCTCACGTTTTAGAAACCTATCAAAATAGATTCCACTATGTGATGATCGATGAATACCAAGATACCAATCCTGTACAATATAAATTAGCCTCTGCCATCTGTAAAAACCACGGAAACCTCTGTGTTGTAGGAGATGACGACCAATCGATTTACGGCTGGAGAGGGGCGGAAATTAAGCATATTTTAAATTTTAAAGCCGATGCCACAATTAAATTAGAGCAAAACTACCGCTCTACCCCCATTATTTTAAATGCAGCCAACGCCGTCATCCAGAACAACAAAGAAAGACACAACAAACAGCTTTGGAGCAGTCAAGAGGCCAAAAACCCTATTTCCTTATTTCACGCTCCAACCGAACAAGAAGAAGCCCAGGCTGTTGTCCAAAGAATTATCCATTTAAGGAAAACAGAGGGGCTTGCCTGGAAAGACATTGCCATTCTTTACCGCTCAAATATTTTAGCTAGAACCTTTGAGCTCGCTCTTATGGATGGCTATTGGGAGAAAGAGGGCACCTGGATTAGAGGAATCCCCTACCAAGTCTTTGGAGGCACAGAGCTTTTTGAAAGAGGTGAGATTAAAGATTTTGTCTCCTACTTAAAAGTCATTTTAAACCCTCTTGACCAAGAAGCCCTTCTTCGCATCATCAATGTTCCAAGACGCGGAATTTCTGACAAAACCCTAGATCTTCTTACCCAAACGAACAGAAAGCTAAACATCCCTCTTTGGGAACTTCTTCAAAAAGTCGATGCTAATTCCTCTGAGCATAAGGATCTCATCGATAACCTATCGGATAGAGCTAAAAAAGGGATCCATTTTTTTGTGGAAACAGTAGTTGAAGCCCAAGAAAAATTTAAGCAAAGACCTTTTAAACCCTCCTTAGAATGGCTGCTTGAAAAGATCGATTACAAAAACGCCATTAAAGAAGATGTAAAAAGCGATAAAATGCGCGACTTTAAATGGGAAAACGTTATGCAAGCTGCAGAATCTATTAAAAGCTATGAAGAGAAAATGGAAGCTGAGGGGCTAGCTGAAGATATTTCCTTACACCACTTCCTTTCAACAACTCTTCTAGATGAAGAATCTTGGCACGCGAATCAAAAAGACTTAAGAGAAGACAAAGTGACCCTCATGACTTTTCACGGGGCTAAGGGCCTTGAATTTACAGCTTGCTTCCTAGTAGGCCTTGAAGACCATATTATCCCTCATGAAAAAAGCGTAAACGAAAGAGGCGTAGAAGAGGAAAGACGCCTTATGTATGTAGCCATCACAAGAGCAAAAAAACACCTTACCTTAAGTATGGCGCGCAAAAGAAAACGGATGGGCAAAGAAAGCAATAGCACTCCCTCGCGCTTCCTCTTCGAAATCCCCCAAGACCTCCTCAAAATCTCCTCCTGGCAAGAAAAAGAATAACCCCTGAGTTTTTTTCTCTTTCTTCCCTCTGTGGTTTCTTGTCTCTGTGGTTTATCTTTTGCTAAACTGAGTCAAGCAAACGACTTAGCAAAAGATAAACCACAGAGACAAGAAACCACAGAGGAAGAGAAGAGAGAGAGATTTATCCTCTCTTGTTTTCGTTCTCTATGGTTTGGAGAAGAGAGCGAAGGCCGCCGTGTTTTTTGATGAAGGTTTTGCCCCAGGCGCCGGCAAAGTGGATGATATGGGCATTTAGGTTAAGGCCATCTGTCATGCGCCAGTTATATGAGCTTGGAAGCTCATGCATTGGAGGATTGTCTTGGCAAATAAGATGGGAAAGGATTTCTTGATCGCCTAAATAAAGATGCGAAGAATGCTTCGTAACATCTGCCCATTTTTGAATAAGAGGCAAATTTTTCTTATAGACAATGACACCGGAGTTGTAAAGAAAGTCTTCGTTTCTCTCTTTTGCTATCGCAAAATCATAGCCAAATAAGGCATCTAGAGGAGATAAAACCTCGCAATCTAAATCGATCCAAACCGTTTTTTCAAAAGGAGAGGCAAGAAGAGCAAAAGGCTTTTTAAACCAAGCCTCTCTTGCTTTCCACACCTCTTGACCGTAACGCTTTTCCCAAAGAGGATTTCTATCTGTTCTATTCAAAGAAGGAAAACCTGAAACAACTTCTCCTTTTGATTTACACCATAAAAGAGCTTCCTCTGACATGCCAAAATCAGCAAAAGCAACAGGAGAATCATTACAAGAAGAATAATGCTCCCAAAACCAAGGCAAAAGCCACTCTTGAGAAGCATCAGATCCTACAAGAACACCATTCATTTAAACCTCTTGCGTAAAAAAAATAAACAAAGAGAAGTAATTCTCTCTCTCTTCCTCTGTGGTTTTCTTCCCTCTGTGGTTTATCTTTTGCTAAACTGAGTCAAGCAAACGACTTAGCAAAAGATAAACCACAGAGGGAAGAAACCACAGAGGAAGAGAGAGAGAGAGAGAGAGAAAATTACCCCCCCTCTTTGTTATTTCTGCTCAACGAGGTAATTGATTGTCTCTAGGATTTCGGACTTAGCATCAGAGGGAGCTGCCTCATAGGAGGCCTTAGCATGAGAAAGCGCATTTTCTACCATCTTTTTGCTATAAAGATACTGAGCCATCATCATTTCTACATGCCAGAGATTCTCTTTGTCTTTTGCTCCAAATTTTTTCACATATTCTTTTAGAGGCTCAATGATGACTTTAGGGTCATACTTTTGGTTCTTCTTGTTTGCAAGAACTTGAAAGTCCAAAACGGCGAGTTTTAATTGCGTTCCTTTTTTATTATGCGGATCTCTTTTTAAAATTTCTTTTCTAAGCGTCTGCATTTCAGGTTTGCTCATTTTCTTTCCGCATTCAATAAGAGTGGCGTATTTTTCCATAACAAAAAAAGGACCTCTTGCCAAAGCTAATCCCTTTTCTAGAATCTCTTCTTTAAATCCATTAAAGCCAGAGCTCTTAGCTTTTAAATAAAGAGATTCCAATGCATCTTCTTTTAAGAGATCACAGCCAGCTGCTGTAGCTTTTTTAACAAAACTCCAATCGGCAAGCATTTTTTTTATATACAAGCTAAATTCTTCAGGCTGCATGGGCATGTATCCGAGCTTGATAATCTCGTTTTCTTCCTCATCTAACAAAAGAAGGGTAGGAAACTCAGCAATTTTAAACTTCTCTTTTAGCCGAGCAAGCTCCTTATTAACTTCCCCTTTTCCATATTCAGGAAAATCTAGGCGTACAAAAATAGCTTCATCCCTTAATCCCTCAAGAAATTTTTCCTTCATTAACACATCAGATTCCAGCTTTTCTGACCAAGGGCACCAATCCGTTCCTAAAAAAGCAATAATAAGAGCCTTTTTAGATTCCTTTGCAGTACTTATTGTTTTCTGGTAATCTTCTTTCCAATAATAAGTGTCTGTACCGTGTAAAAAAGAGAAAAGCAAAATAATTAATGAAAGACTTTTGTAAAACATACAGCACCCGCCTTTTTCAACTTTTAATTACTATATAAAAAATGTTTGAATTTCCTCATACAGTTATTTTGCGGCATCGCAAAGAGAATCTCAAGAAGTGCAGTTTAAGAGGCTTAGAATCACGCGAGGATCTTCTATTTTTCTCCTATCCTCAAGATGAGCTTCCTCCTCTTTCCGGTTATGTCCTTTTAGCTTTAGATGCTCCTCCTTTAACAAAAGAGGACAAAAACCTAGGTATTTTTTTAATTGATGGCACATGGCGGTATGCAAAAACCATGTTTGAATCGCTTAAAAAGCCCCACCTCTTTGAAACCCGTAGCCTTCCCGCAGGCTTTCAGACAGCCTACCCGAGAAGACAGGACGAGAATGTGGACGAAAAAGGCGGCCTAGCCTCAGTAGAAGCCCTCTTTCTAGCCTACCAAATCCTAGGAAGAAATACAGACGGCCTCCTAGACCACTACCACTGGAAAACCCCCTTCCTCGCCTCCCTCAAAAAAAAAGAGTAACAGGGAGGATAAGTAAAGAAATTTCTTCCTCTTTCCCCCCTCTGTGGTTTCTTGTCTCTGTGGTTAAAAAAAATGCAAGTCTTTGTGTACTCAAGCGTTAGCCAAAGATTAACCACAGAGACAAGAAACCACAGAGGGGGGAGAAAGAGAGAAATTTTCTCTTTGTTACAATGGATAAAAAGTGGGATTGACTTTTTCGTGGTAATCCCCTAATTTTAATGCTATGCAACCAAAGATTTATTCTTTCGACCAACATCAGATTTCGCTTAATCAGATAGACAAAGATGCTCTCTATGTGATGGAAAAACTCAGCCTTGCAGGATACACAGCTTATCTTGTTGGAGGAGGAGTACGCGATCTTCTCTTAAAGCAAAAACCCAAAGATTTCGATATTTCCACCTCAGCAAAACCAGAAGAAATAAAAAAATTATTTCGCAACTGCCTACTTATTGGAAGACGATTTCGTCTGGCTCACATCCGCTTTGGACGCAAAATTTTAGAAGTTTCTACTTTCCGCGCAGGCGATAACGAAACAGAAGAGCTTATCATAAGAGACAATGAATGGGGCTCTATAGAAGAAGATGTAAAACGCAGAGATTTTACAATTAACGGCATGTTTTACGATCCAGCAACAGAAACAGTGATCGATTATGCAGAAGGCTATCCCGATATTGAAAGAAAACTTGTGAGAACAATTGGGATTCCTTTTGCGAGGTTCAAACAAGATCCCGTGCGTATGATCCGCCTTCTCAAATTTCAAGCCCGCTTTGGACTTGAAGTAGATAAAAGCACTTACGAAGCTCTTTTAGAGTGCAGAGCTGAAATTCTTAAAAGCGCCCCTGCTAGAATTCTTGAAGAGTTTTTTAAAATGCTCGAATCGGGTCACTCTGCTCTTTTCTTTAAACTCATGACTGAACATGGCCTTCTACAGCTAATGACACCTGTCCTTGCTGAATTCCTAGAAAAGGTGGATGGAGGAGAGGTGTACTCCTATTTAGAAGAAATCGATAGAATGTGCAAAGAATCGCCTGAAAAATCTATAGAAAGATCTGTTCTTCTCTCCTGCATTGTTTATCCTCTTTTTACAAGAAGCATTCAAACACACTATGTCGATAGAAATCGGATGCCTCATCTTGGAGAAATTCAAAATGAAGCCTATAATGTGGTGGGAGAAACATTCCATCCTTTCTTTCATATTCCAAGAAGAATTGCCATGAGTATGGTCTCTATTCTCACAACCCAGTACCGCTTAACACCTCTTGAAAAAAGAAGACCTGGCAGACTGCGCGTTCCTGGAACTCCTGAATTTGGACTAGCTCTTCAATTCTTGCAAATCAGGAGTTGTATTGAACATGGACTCCAAAAAGTATGCGAAGATTGGAATGAGGTGTATAAAAAAGACGAAACGCCTGAAGCGCCCGAAGAAAAACCTCGTCGCAGAAGAAGACCTCGTAAAAGAGCTGCCGAGTAATGAACCATTTTTTTGTTGATGATATAGAAGTTTTTTATACAGGCCCTTCTTTAAGTGAAGGCGCGCTTCCCTCTTTATTTTACTTCGCCCTTTCAGCTGAAGATTCCTTAACACTTGATCCCTTTAACCAACCTGTAGAGTTTTTAAAGCCTTATCCCCTCCGGATTTTTTCCTTAACACTTCCTGGACATGAAAACAAAGCTGATCCTACTAAAGCAATAGATGTTTGGGCCCAAAAAATTCAGAGTGGCGAAACAATTATTGAAGAGTTTGTCTCTAAAGTAGAGCGTGTCGTTAATTATTTAAGGGAGAAAAATCTTCTAATTGATGGCAAACTTGGAGCTATGGGACTTTCTAGGGGAGGCTTTATTGCAGCCCATGTATGCGCAAAAATCCCTTCTTTCAAATTCCTTCTAGGCTTTGCCCCTCTTACTAAATTAACTTACGCAAAAGAATTCCATGGGCAAGATTCAGATTATGCTGACACATTAAATCTTGAGCACCTATGTGAAAAACTTTTCTCTTTACCTATGCGCTTTTACATAGGCAATCGAGATACTAGAGTTTCTACTTCTCTTTGTTTTCAATTCATTGAAAAGCTTAGCAATACAGCCTTTCACCATAAAATCCGCTCTCCCAAAATGGAGTTAATCATTAGCCCTTCTATTGGGCATCAAGGGCACGGCACTTCAAAAGAGATTTTTGAGCAAGGCGCTCTTTGGATAGGAACGCACTTAGGAGTTATTGCTTAATGGATCTATTTATTTTTGCAGCAGAACCTAGCGCCGATTTACATGGGGAAAAACTCTTAAAGGCCCTTTTAGAAAAAAATCCCTACCTCAAAATAGAAGGTGTGGGAGGGCCCAAAATGCGTGCTACGGGGCTTAAATGCATTATGCCCATGGAAAACTTTCAGGTGATGGGATTTATCGATGTCATTAAACACTTACCACAACTTATTAAGCATTTTTATACTCTTCGCGCCTACATTTTAAAAGCCCATCCCCAAGCAGTCCTTTTTATCGATTACCCAGGCTTTAATCTCAAAATGGAAGAGCATTTACGCAAAAAAGGGTATAAAGGAAAACTTATTCACTACATCTGCCCAAGCATATGGGCATGGGGTAAAAAACGGATTTTCACTCTTGAAAAAAACTTAGATCTTTTACTCTCTATTCTTCCTTTTGAAAAGGATCTCTTTAAAAACCTTAAACTCGCTGTGGAATATGTAGGAAATCCTCTTGTTCAAAGAATTCAAGAGTACCAGTATAAACCTTTTGATTTCCCTAAAGACAAAAAAATCATTGCCGTTTTTCCAGGCAGCAGAAGAAAAGAGATCGAAAGGAATTTTCCTCTCCAGCTAAAAGTCTTAAAACAATTTCCTGACTACGCCCTTTGTGTCTCTATTGCTAATAGCCGCTTTTTACCTCTCATTAAAGAGCTTTTGCAAAAAGAAGAGGTAAGAGCCCATTTAATCCCCGGAGAATACACCTACGAGCTTATGAAAGTAGCCTATATCGCTGTAGCTAAATCAGGAACAGTCACACTTGAACTAGGTCTTCATGCAACCCCTAGCATTGTCACCTACGCCATCTCCTTTTTAGATATGTTAGCAGTCAAATATTTCTTTAAGCCAGACCTCCCCTTTTATAGCCTCGTAAATATCCTTTGCAAAAAAGAAGTATTCCCCGAACTGATGGGCCCTAAATTCACCGAGAAAAACCTCTATGAAGCAGTAAAAAACCTCCTTGCAGGCACCTTCCAAGTAAAAGAAGAATGCGAGCACTTAAAACAAATTCTTACCACAAAAAAAGCCAGCGAAGAAGCCGCCTCCCACATCCTAAACTCCCTTTAGCCCTCTTCCCCTGGTGCCCGTGTGCGTGCCCGTGCCCGTACCCGACTTTCCTTGCCTAAATCGGGCACGCACACGGGCACCAGGGGAAGAGGGGCGAATTCCCTTGGGGAAAATCGCTTTATCGCTTATACTGCTCCCATTATTCTTACAAAATTTATTCTATGAGCGATATTTTTACTATTTACATCGATAGACTCAAAAGCGGACACACCACCCTTATTGAGGAAACCATCCCTTCTGATTTTCTTGGAGTTGAAGAAAAAGATCTTCAATTCACAGATCCTGTAAAGGTTAAGGGAGAAACGTATCTTGCAGACGACCATCTTATTTTGCATTTTAAAATTGAAACTTCTGCAACACTGCCCTGCTCTGCCTGTAACGAAAAATTTAAACTCCCTGTTATCATAGATAATTTTTACCATGCAGAACCTATTAAAGAACTTAAAACGGGTGTTTTTGATTACAAAGAAGCTCTTCGCGAAGCGATTCTTCTTCAGGTCCCTCCCTTTGCTGAATGTCACGGAGGAAAATGCCCAGAAAGAGAATCTATTGCAAAATTTTTAAAACCATCTGAAGAAACAGAAGGGAAAAAACCTGAAAAAGAAAAGCCTGTTGTGTACTTTCCTTTTCAGGATCTGGACTAAAATTAACCACTACTCTATAATCGTGCCAATACTTTCAATTTAGGAGAAATATCAATGGCTGTACCACGTAACCGCACATCAAATGCTCGTAAAAACTCAAGAAGAGCTCACCACGCAAAAAAACCAAAAAATCTAGCTGCTTGCAGTAACTGTGGAGGACGCCGTCTTTCCCACCAAATGTGTCCTCATTGTGGATTCTACTCAGGCCGTTCAGTCATTGAGCAAGCGTCTGCAACCTAGGATTCCATGCGCGGGAAGAACAAAGAGCCCTTTAAGATGCCAAGAATTGGGATTGACCTTCTTGGCAGCGACACTTCCCCCGCTGTTCTTTTAAAATCTGTCCTAGAGCTATACGGCAATCTAGAAAATAAAGTAGAGCTTACTTTATTCGGCACAGAAGAAGTCTTTTCGAGTACAACCCCCTCTAATTCCATTAAGTGTATATCCGTAAAAGAATACATCACCATGGAAGACGATCCTTTAATAGCCCTTCGCAGAAAAAAAGAATCATCCCTATGCATAGGGATGCAAATGCTCCACAATAAAGAACTAGATGCCTTTATTTCTGCCGGCAACACTGGCGCTATCATGGCCTCTGCAGTGCTTACCCTATCTCCTCTGCCAAACATTGAAAGACCTGCCCTACTTACAGTTCTTCCCACAAAAGTCAAAGATTTAGCTGTTTTAGATGTAGGAGCAAATGTCAGCTTCACAGCAAGCCAGCTTCTTCAATTTGCTTCTATGGGCATTGCCTATCAAAAAAGCAGGGGTGTTAGAAAGCCGTCCGTTGGCCTTTTAAATATTGGCGTTGAAGCAAAAAAAGGAACACCGGAGCTAAGAGAGGCTTACCAGCAGCTTCAGCTAATTAATGAGTCCAACAATGCTTTTTTTATAGGAAATATTGAAGGAAGAGATGTCTTTCAAGGAAATCTCGATGTTTTAGTCACCGACGGCTTTACAGGCAATATTTTCCTAAAAACAGCAGAAGGCATTGCAGGGACTATCCTAGATCAGCTTGAAGAGTATGCCCTAGAAGAGTGCTCTCCTGGCTTAAAAGAGATGCTTTCTCTCATGCGCGAGCGCCTTTACTACGCCGAATACCCAGGAGCGATCCTCTGCGGCATCGACGGCATTGTCATTAAATGCCACGGCAACTCAAACGCCACCTCCCTCATCAAAAGCGTTGAAGAAGCCATCCACCTCATCCAAAACAACTTCCTCCCCACCCTCAAGCTCGCCCTCAAATAACTTTCCCCTCGTGCCCTGACCGTGCATGCGCGTAACCCTAAGTCCATTTTGGCTTTTATTGACGCAAAGACGCAAAGGCGCGAAGAAAGCGCAAAGGTCAAACATCTAGGGCTTTGGCCCTAGATGTTTGACTATTGTTTTAAGGAAATGCAGAGAAAAACAATCTCTAATGAAGTAACATGTTTGAGCAATTTCTCTGATTCTCCTTTAAATACAACAGTGAAAACAAAAAGATTTTTAAGAATGCAAAAGCATTCTTAAAAATCTTTTTGTTTTCACCTTTGCGACTTCTTCCTTTGCGCCTTTGCGTCTTTGCGTCAATAAAGGCTTAAATAGACTTAGGTTTATGCGTATGCCCGACCGTGCCCGTGCCCGATTATGTCGCTTTCCTTCATAGATTTTTTTTTAACACAAAGACCAATCGGGCACGGGCACGGGCACGCACACGGGCAGGGGTTAGAGGATACAGAAGAGAGTATCATTTTTGTGGAAAAAGAAGTTTTTCTTGTCTATCATGTCGCGTAACTAGAGATAAATTTACGGAAATACGATGCAAGAGATACTTTTAAATATAGAATCGAAAGAGATCAGGTATGCTCATCTAAGAAATAATCAACTTTATGATCTTGTGATAGAGCGTAAAAAGAATAGACCCCTCACGGGAAATATTTACCGCGGTAGAGTGACAAACATCCTCCACAATATCCAATCTGCTTTCATTGATATCAATGAAGGCGATAATGGCTTTATCCATATTTCAGACATCTTAGAGAATACCCAAAAATTCCAAGAAATGTTTGATATGGATTTTGAGTGGGAAGGAAGCACCACACCGAACAATTCAAAAAAGAAAAAAGAAACCGACATTTCTAAAATTCTAAAAAACGATCAACCGGTTCTTGTTCAGGTCGTCAAAGAGCCTATTGGAACTAAAGGGGCAAGACTTACCTCCAATGTATCCATTGCAGGAAGATACCTCGTTTTGCTCCCTAATACGCCTCATAGAGGGGTGTCTCGCAAAATTGAAGATCCTTCCGCAAGAGAAAGACTTAAAAAACTCATTCGCGCATTTGAAATGCCTCAAGACATGGGTCTTATTTGTAGAACAGCTAGTATGACAGCTTCTTCTGAAATGCTTATTCAAGAAGCTACAGACCTTTTACAAACATGGATGGGAATTGTAGAAAACTTCAATAAATCTTCTAAGCCTACGTGTCTCTATTACGAATCAGATATCATTAAAAGAGCTGTCATCACAGCCATTGATAAAAAATTTGATAGGATCCTAGTAGATGATTATGCCACCTATAAAACGTGCAAAACCCTCTATGAAAAATATAGCGGAGAACATCCTTTAAATATTGAATTCTATAGAGACTCTGTTCCTATGTTTGAAAGGTTTAATGTAGAGCGAGAAATCGATAAGGCGCTGCGCCGCAAAATTTGGCTATCAAGTGGCGGCTATCTTTACTTTGATCGCACAGAAGCTATGCATACAGTGGATGTGAACTCAGGAAGAAGCTCAACGCATAGCTCCTCTAACGACGTAGAAGAAGCACTCGTTCAAATCAATATGGAAGCTGCCGAAGAAATTGCAAGACAAATGAGACTGCGCAATGTGGGAGGACTTGTTATCTGTGACTTTATCGATATGCGCCTGCGCAAAAACCAACGTCGCGTATTAGACAGATTAAAAGAAGCTATGAAAGAAGATTCTGCAAAATGCACCATTTTAGGGATGAGTGAATTTGGGCTTGTTGAAATGACTAGACAAAGAAATAGAGAATCTCTTACACAAACCATGTTTACTGCATGTCCTTATTGCACTGGAAGCGGCTTAATTAAAAGTCATGACAGTATTATTATTGAAATTGAAAGAGCTCTTAAAAAGATTGTATGCGTAGATCAGCAATTTGCCCTTGAGCTTATTGCTCATCCGGAGCTTGATCAGCATTTAGGTCGCCAAGATAAAGAACATTTACGTAAACTTGCTGAAAAGTGGAATGCCAAATTAAAGTTTGGAATAAAAGACACCCTCCACCTCAATGAGTTTCAATTTTACTCGACGACTAATGGAAAAAAACTCGAACACTAATTCTTTTTTAACCCTTCTTGCAAAAGAAGAGGTCATTCCTGAAAAGGTAAAACAAAACCTACTGCATTTTTATGAAAACTATAAAAATGCAGTAGGTTTAAATAAATCCTCCGATGAAATTTTCACGCGCTTTTTACTGCTTGTAAAAGAGCAAATGGAACACCCTTTTTCTTTTGAGCCTTACCACGAGCAAATCCGCGCTCCCTTTGATTACTATGCCTTTGGTCTTGATATGCTGCGCCCCTTAGTGGACATAGAAAAATCTTCTTTAAGAGGAGAAGACAATTTAAAGCAGATCACTGCCTACTTAAGCCAAGGCGATAATGTGGTCTTACTCTCTAACCACCAAACAGAAGCCGATCCTCAAGCTATTAGCATTCTTCTTGAAAAAAACTATAATAAGCTAGCTGCGGAAATGATTTTTGTCGCAGGAGAAAGAGTGATTACAGACCCTGTTGCAGTGCCTTTTAGTATGGGACGCAATTTAATTTGCATTTATTCTAAAAGATATATTGATCATCCTCCTGAGCAAAAGCTTAAAAAGCAGCTCCATAACAAGCATACCATGGAGCTCATGAGCAAGCTTTTGATTGAAGGGGGAAAATGCATTTATGTAGCTCCAAGTGGCGGAAGAGATAGGCGCAATGAACAAGGTGTTATAGAGGTTGCTCCTTTTGATCCTCAAAGCATTGAGATGTTTTATCTTATGGCAAAAAAAGCCAAAACCAAAACCCACTTTTTTACTTTAGCCCTTAAAACTTACGATCTTTTGCCTCCGCCTGTTACCATTCAAGTAGAGCTTGGTGAAACACGCCATACACAAAGAGCAGGTATTCACCTATCCTTTGGAAAAGAAATAAACATGCAGCATTTCCCGGGAGATGATGCCTTAGATAAACACGTTAGACGCGAGAATCGCTCGACCTTTATTTGGCAACAAGTTAAAAGAGGCTATACCAACAACGTAGTTGCATAATACTTAGAAAAGAAGAATAACTTAAGAGAGATAAAATTTCTTTCTCTCTCCTTTCTTCCTCTGTGGTTTCTTCCCTCTGTGGTTTATCTTTGGCTAACACTTGGATGCGCAAAGACTTGCATTTTTTTAACCACAGAGGGAAGAAACCACAGAGAAAAGAGAGAGAGAGAAAAAAAATTTATCTCTCTATGTGATTCTTCTGCTAAGATTATGCAAAAGCGCCATACCCAACAGGAGAATGAAGCATGAAGCATTCATACAGACCATATTTACTTAGCATTACAGTCTTTCTTATTTCTACACTTGCCTCAGATGAAGGCTATAGGACCATTACAGACAAAACGACACTGCCTCTTCTAAACCCTTCTTTAAAAGAGAGAAAAATAGCAAAAATTGAGCTAGATAATGGGCTTCAAGCTTACCTGATTTCCGATCCCCAAGCAAAAAATTCAGCAGCAGCCTTATCTGTGGAAGCAGGCTCCTGGAATGACCCTAAAGAATATCCGGGAATGGCGCACTTTTTAGAACATATGCTCTTTATGGGAACTGAAGCTTATCCTAAAGAATTTGAATACATGCACTATATCACCGATCATGGCGGCATGGTCAACGCCTCAACCTGGCCCGATCATACAGTCTATATGTTCTCTATTAACAATGAAGCCTTCGAAGGTGCACTAGACAGATTTTCCCATTTTTTCATAGACCCTCTTTTCTCCCCTTCTTGCATTTCAAGAGAGCTCCACGCCGTTGATCAAGAACATGCTAAAAATATTGAAAATGATGCGTGGCGCGAATACATGATTTTTAAAGAAACAGGGAATAAAGAGCACCCAAACTCCGCTTTCTCTACAGGAAATGCCAAAACACTATCGGGTATTCCTCAAGAGGCTTTAAAAAAATGGTACGCTGAAGAATATAGCTCAGATAAAATGCATCTTGTTATGCTCTCCCCTCTTCCTATTGAAGAAATGACAAAGCTTGCTTTGCAAGATTTCTCCTCCATTAAAAATAATGGATCTAAAGGAACAACTTTTGCAGCATCTCTTTTATCGAATAAGCAAACAGGGCATATCATTTATATCAAGCCTATTAAAGATATAAGACGCCTCTCTATTGTTTGGGAAGTCCCTAAAGAGTTTGCCCAAGACGAAGATAAAAAAGCCCTCGATTTTGTCTCCTATATCTTAAAAAACGACTCAGATAATAGCTTGCTTCAAGAGCTTAAAAAAGAAAAGATTGCAGAAGATCTCGATGTATCATCTGATCGTTTTGGAAAAGAGGATGTCATCTTCAGAATCGATGTGATGCTTACAGAACAAGGCGTTGGTCAAATCGATACAGTCATTACGCGCTGCTTTCAAGCCATAGAAAGGCTTAAGAAAACAGAGATCCCTGCGTCCCTATTTAATGAAATGAATAAAATTTCAAAGCTTAACTACCAATATCAATCAAGAGAAGAAGCGTTTAATTTTGTATTTGAAACAGCAAACGAAATGCTGTACGAAAATCTTGCAACTTACCCAGAAAAAACACATATGGCAACAAGTTACGATCCTTTATTCGTATCTTCTTTTATCAATACCCTTACCCCCACCTCTTGTGTTATTTTTGTACAAGCTTCTCCTCAAGCAACAGGAGTTCCAGTAGATACAAAAGAAAAATGGATGCAAGCTGAATATGCAGTAAAAGAAATCTCTAGCTCAAAACTTAACGCTTGGGCAAATCCGGCTCTTAACCCGCATATCGATATACCAACTGGCAATCCGTTTATTCCTGAAAATCTTGCCCTTGTTAAAACAGAGCCCCAAGAAGACGCCATTCTCCCCACTCCAACTCTCATTGGAAATGATGAAGGATCAAAAATCTATTTTGCTCCTGATTCTAAATATTTAGTTCCAGAAGTTGTTACGCTCTTTAATATTAAAACGCCTCTTTTTGATGGCACTGCTAAGAAAAGTGTTCTTACAGACCTTTACCTAAAAGCTCTTGATGATAAAACATCGTCCCTTCTTTTTTATGCTAATGCAGCAGGCATTCATTCTGCAATCCAGAATGACAACCTAAAGCTTACCCTAAAACTTACAGGGTTTAGCGAGAAGGCGCCTTCCTTCTTAAAACAGTTCGCTGCGTCTTTAAGAAATGTAACCCCTTCTAAAGCCCAGTTTGAAATTTATAAACAATCGCTTTCAAGTTCCTACGATAATGCTAGTAAAGAGCTTCCTTTCCGCCAAGGATTGGATCTTTTAGCAAGCATGATTTATAATGATGCCCCAACTGCCCAAGATAAACTGGCAGCTCTTCAAGGGATTTCTTATGAAGATTTCCAACTCTTTGCAAGCAACATCTTTAAAAAGGCTTATGTAGAAGGTCTTATTTGTGGAAATATCACCCAAGAGCGAGCTGAGACTCTTTGGGCAGATCTTAAAGGAGAGCTTGCTTACAGCCCTTTCCCCATAGCGCTACACCCTAAAAAACATGTGCTTATTCTTCCGCAAAAAAATGGCCCCTTTATGGTTAATACCCAAACGCCAAGACAAGGAAATGGAGTGATTCTTCTTGTAGAAGAAGGCCCCTTCTCCTTTGAAAATAGAGCAGCTCAGCAAATTTTAGGCAAAGGGCTACAGGAAGGATTTTTTGATACTCTACGTACAAAACAGCAAACAGGCTATATTGCTAAAGCAGCCGACAGCGAAGTAGAAAGACAGCTTATGCAACTATTTGTTGTCCAATCAAGCTCTCATAACTGCACAGACCTTATTGCACGCTTTGAGCTTTTCTTAGAAGACTTCTTAAAAAACCTCAATGAAAGAATGTCTAAAGAGCGCTTTGAAACAGTCAAAACAGGGCTTGTAAAAACGCTTCAAATGCCCCCTGAAAACCTCTCCCTTATGGGGTCGCGCCTATTTAATCTAGCCTTTGAATACCAAGCAGATTTTAAATGGGATGAGAAAAGAATAGCCGCTTTAAATGAAATGTCGTATGACAATTTCCAAAAGCTTTCAACGCAGTTCCTCTCTCGCAAAAACCAAAGAAGACTTGCCATTCTTGTTGAAGGTGTGCTCGATCCCGAGAACGACTTCCGCTACGAAAGAGTCACCAAGCAAGACGTCTGCGACCTTGGCACCTACGTCTCCTGGAAATAACCACAAAGAAGGATAACAGGGGAGAATAAAAATTTCTCTCCCTCTCTCCCCCCTCTGTGGTTTCTTCCCTCTGTGGTTTGTCTTCGGCTAACACTTGAGCACTCAAATGTTAGCTAAAGACAAACCACAGAGGGAAGAAACCACAGAGAAAAGAAAGAGAAAATAAAAAATTTCTCTTTGGTTATTCTTGATCGCCGTATTGTTCGATGAGCTTGGCGATAAGGCCGCTCCAGCCGGTTTGGTGGCTGGCGCCAAGGCCGAGGCCTGTTTCGGCTTGGAAGTATTCGTTAAAGAGGAACAGGTCCTTGAAGTAGGGGTCTTTGCTGAATAAGGGATTTGAGCCGTAAAACGGGCGGTTTAAATCGGGCGTTTCCTTAAAAATCTTGATTAATCTGTGCGCTATATTCCCTGCAACATCCCAAAGAGTGAGAAAATTGCCTGATCCCGTTGGGCACTCTACCTTAAAGTCATCTCCAAAATAGTGGTGAAACTTTTGCAACGATTCGATAATCAAAATATTTAAAGGAAACCAAACAGGGCCGCGCCAATTGGAATTGCCGCCAAAAAGCCTAGAGGTTGACTCGGCAGGTTCATAATCGATGCAATACTCTTTACCATCAAAAGCCAAAGAAAAAGGATGCTCTTCATGATATTTCGATAAGGAGCGGATTCCATAAGGAGATAAAAACTCTTTCTCATCCAATACAATCTTAAGTAATTTGCGAAGCTTCTCTTCATTTAAAATAGATAAGAGCATGCGCCCATTCAATCCAGGCTTTCGCATGGAGGCTACTTTTGCACACAAATCTTCTCGATTATCTAAAAACCATGTAATTCTTTTTCTAAAATCCTTCATTCTATCAAGCACTTCAGCATCCAGAACAGCCACTGCAAAAAGAGGGATAATTCCCACCATAGAGCGGACCTTTAAAGAGAACTCTTTTCCATCGCTTAAAGAAAGAAGATCGTAGTAAAAGCCATCCTCTTCATTCCAAAGAGAAAGCTTTTCTTTTCCTCCATTTATCGCCTCAGCAATAAAGAGAAAATGTTCATAAAACTTACTTGCCATATCTTCGTAAGCAGGATTTGTTTTTGAAAGATGGCAAGCAATAGAAAGCATGTTACAGCAGTACATCCCCATCCAACTTGTCGCATCGGATTGATAGAGAATAGAACCAAGTGCAAAATCTACGCTTCGATCAAAAATCGAGATGTTATCTAATCCTAAAAAGCCCCCTTGAAAGATGTTTTTTCCTTTGGCATCTTTTCGATTCACCCACCAAGTAAAATTAAGCAAAAGTTTCTGAAAAACAGCTTCTAAAAAAAGAAGATCTTCTTTGCCATAAAGTTTTTTTTCTATTTTAAACACACGCCAAGCCGCCCACGCATGAACAGGCGGGTTGACATCATTAAAAGACCATTCGTAAGCTGGCAGCTGGCCATTGGGGTGCATATACCACTCACGCGTAAGTAAAGAAAGCTGCTTTTTAGCAAACTCAGGGTCAATCATTGCAAGAGGAAGCGCCTGAAAAGCTGAGTCCCATGAGAAAAAGGCTGGGTATTCCCATTTATCAGGAACAGATAAAATATCGTCGTTATAGATGTGGACCCAGTCTGCATTGCGCGGCATTTTTCTATTAATGGGAATGGCATCCCCTTTAAGCCAGTCTTCTATCACATAATGATAAAACTGTTTATTCCAGAGCATTCCATATAGGGCTTGCCTTTGAATAGCGCGCATCTCCTTAGAAAGAGACGCATTTAAAACAGAATCGTAAAATTCTTCTGCCTCTTGCCTTCTTTTTGAAAATATTTCTTCCGCAGAAGAAAAACTTGCTTCTTTGCTTAAAGATAAAATAACACTTTTAGAAGCTCCCGGATCTAAATGAAAAGCATAATGAACAGCTGCTTTGGTCCCTTTTTGCAAAGGATTTACAGCCTCCTTTACTCCCTCTATAAGATACGTATGAAAAGCATCTTTTACATAAGGTGAAGTATTAGCTACATTATAGAGAGCCTTTAGATTAGAATCATTTTCTGTAAAAAGAACTTCGTCTGCCTTTTCAAAATGTAAAAAATAACGCTCTTTTCCATCAAAAGCTTCAATAGAGGCGTTTTGAAGTTTTAAAGAGGGTCTTTTGCTCTTTTTATTCCAACTCCAGGTATTTCTATACCAAAGAGTCGGAAGCACATGCAAAGAGGCTTTTTCTTTCCCTCTATTTGTCGCTGTAACTTTAATGAGAATGTCTTCCGCAGAAGCTTTTGCATATTCGATGAAAATATCAAAATAAGCACTCCCTTCAAAAATATTTGTGTCTTCAAGCTCATATTCTTTGTCATGAAGCCCTCTTTTCTGATTTTCCTCTACCATCTGCTTATAAGGATAGGCTTTATGAGGATATTTATATAAATAGCGCATATAAGAATGGGTAGGCGTATTTTCTAAATAAAAATAATACTCCTTAACATCCTCTCCATGGTTGCCCTCAGGACCACTTAACCCAAAAAGACGCTCTTTTAAAATCTCATCCTTTTCGTTCCAAAAACTACAAGCAAAACAAAGCTTTTGATGATTATCAGAAATGCCTGCAATCCCATCTTCTCCCCATCTATAGGCTCTAGATTTAGCTTGCCTCTCGGGAAAATGGTTCCACACATCGCCTTCTTCACTGTAATCTTCCCGAACAGTCCCCCACTGTCTTTCACTTAAATAAGGCCCCCACCTCCTCCAATGCGCTTTTTTTTGCCCATGCTCCAAAAGACGCTCTTTTTCCTTAGACATCTACCACCCTCTTTTCCTCAACATATAAAACAAAAAATATTAAACATCAAACAACTGAAAAACATAGATTATTTTATTCAATATGGAAAATATTGGGAGGTTATACTATAATATTCTAATAAAAAAAGGAGATTCGTATGGGCATTGAAGCACTAGCACAAGCACCTAATAAATGGAAATTAGCCGAGCGCATGGCGGGCAACGCAAACGCGCCTAAGCAAGCTTTGGAAGGAATTTTTACAAGTATTATAAATAACGTAGAACAAAAAACTAATACCAAAACTGACTCAGCTGTAAGAGAAAAAATTTGGAATGACGTTTCAAGTGAAAGATTACAGATTCTTAAAAATACAATGCTTGAGACAATCTGCGATGTAATTCTGGGCGGATTTGGAGATAGAGAAATAACGGAAATGCTCGAAGAACATACAAGAACAAACCGTATAAGCAACCAAATATATATGAAACGGATTGAAACAAGTTATTACTCAAATCACGAGGATATAACAAATTCTGTATCTAACAAAGCTCATTCAATGGCAGACGATTTAGTCACAGAAGTCGTCAATGCCGCAAAAAAAGAAGGCATTCTTAAACTTCCATCCGCCTAGCCTTCAGATAAGAAAGAGAGACATTTTTTATTCTCTCTCTTTCCCCCTCTGTGGTTTCTTCCCTCTGTGGTTTGTCTTTAGCTAACATTTGAGCGCTCAAGTGTTAGCTGAAGACAAACCACAGAGGGAAGAAACCACAGAGGGGGAAAGAGAGAGAATAAAAAAATTGTCTCTCTTCTTTATCCTGTTCATCCTAATACCTTTGTTATTCTTATTGAAAAAAATTGATAAAATGAATTAAAATCGTTTAAATTATATAATTTAAATGATTAATTATGACAAATGCCTCTCTTGTTTTAAGTAGACATTATCCTTGTACAGGGCAAGAAAATATCGACCCCAGAAGAAGGCCTACAAGCGCTTGTCTTTTAAACTCTAAAAAAGCCGTTACAGTTCTCTCTACTTCTCCTCCGATTACTATAGATAGGAAAGGAGAGTATTCCTTATTTTGCTTGGGGAGCAACCCATTTTGGGTAGAAGAGATGTGCGCAAAAATTGGCAATACCCGCATGAAATTAGCGAGTAAACTTCTTCAGGAAAAGCACCCGTTTCTGCCTATTCTTAATCAGGCTGATATTTTGAAATGGCAGAAATTAGTTACGGAAACACTTCGTCCTTTTATAGAAATTTTTCAAGAGCATCCCGATAACTTTCCTAGCCAAAAACTTACTTTCTTAATTATTTCTCCTTTATCCCCAAGAGATTTAAGACCTCAAGTTGAATGCACTAAAGAAAAAATAGATGGTTATGTGCAAGAATTTCTAGATCAGCTTAAAAAAAATAAAACACTATCTCTTCCTTTTCTTAATCATAATACAGGCATAATAGAAGCTCCTTCTTTTGCTAAAGGCGGATATAAGCATCTTTACTATATTGAGGCAAGTCTTAAAGCGCACTGGCAGCTAGTAGCAGGGATTTCAACCTTTGATATTTCTGAAAATGGGTTAAAAAACTTAAAAAATGCGCAAGAAGAGGCCGATTTACTTCTTAAACTACAGGGCAAAGAAGGTTGGGTTCAAGTGCGTGAGGTAACTTATAGAGCAGGTCTTGAGAGCGATAACATTCATCAAATACAGCAAACTCTTGTCATGAATGGATACATAGGAGATGGGAAATTTTTATTAAAATACTTAAGCAGATACCCTCAACATAGCACAGAGCAAAACATCATTCACATGAGTCAAACGCTTGCAAAAGCCCTAAACATACTCCACACAGAATTTAAGCTTATCCACCAAGATGTCAAACCGGCAAATATTTTATTTACCGTTGTTGATGGATCTATTTCTGTTGTCGTAGCAGATCCAGGTCTTGCAGCTCCCAAGGGAAGGACCAAAGGCACTACCATCAAATATGCTCCTTATGAATATTTACAAACCAAAAAAAGAGAGCTAGATTTTATAGCAAATCACCACGCCGCATCCCCCCTTAATTTCTTTGATGGGATTGCAGAGGAATCGATGGATGTGTATGGCCTTGGACTTATTATGTATCAGTGGCATTTAGGATATAATGACAAACACCCGGGATTACAAAATCCTCATACCTGCCATCCCCTCCTCGTAGAAGGAGATTCTTCCTACACACGTATAAATAAAGCTATGCATGCTCTTGAACAAGAGTGGTTCGAAGAACCTCCAAGTAAATTAAGTCTTTCTCATCTAATTTGGAGAATGACCCATAAAGACAGAAGCATTCGCCCTTCTTCTATGCAAGAAGTTCTAAAAAACCTTGAAGAAATTCACTTTCTAGAAGCTTTAAAAGAATTCTTAATCGAAAAAGATTTTGCATCCTTTGGAGCAGCTCAGCATAAGCTCGCTTCTAGAGAAGACCTAATAAAGATTCACGAAGAATTTTATGAAGAATTGCAAGAATTGTACCCAACAAATCCAGAAGAAATTAAAGCATTGAATGTCGCGTTAATTAAGGAGTATGTAAAAGCTGAAGAAACAACCACAGTAAAAATCACAACTTCATTAAAATCCCAGGCTAAAGGAATTTTAGAGTTTAGATCTGCGCAAAATAGAGCAAACGCTTTCTTACACTGGAGAGAAAAAAATAGGGCCCTAACATTTAAAATCCTCTTAGAAACCTGGCCGGATAAAGAAATCCCCTTCGATTCTCTAGCAGAAATCTTCATAGATCAGATATCGCCTCAAACCGCTTGGGCTAAGCAGCTTAGGAAACTTTCTAGACGGAATTAAATAGTTTAAATGATAAATTTTTCATTTATTGCAAAAAATGAACAATTAATATACAATATATATTATTATTTAAAATTAAATCAAATAAACTTATGATTCCTATTTCAAGAACCAACTGGACCGGCAAGAAGCTTCCTCAGCCAGCATGCCAGGGCCAAGAAAATACCTCGCCTAAGCCAAGTAAAATGCTGCCCAAAGACTTGCCCACTTGGAATACACCCGAAGAAACAAAAGATATCGCACAACTTTGTCTATCTAATGATTTCCTCTGGAGCCAAAACACTGGTTTAGAAATTCAATTCATTCGCAGAGATATCGCAACAAAGCTCCTTACAAGTGAAGACCCTCTTAAAGAAAAAGATCTAAAAAAATGGAATGCTCTTCTTACAGAAACACTTAAGCCTCTTATCGAAGTTGTAAAAAAACATCCGGAAAACATATCCAGCCAAGAACTCCTTTGCTTAATCACCCGTCCTATATCTAAAAAAGATCTCTCCTTAAGACCTCTACCTCAACCTAAAACCATTGAAAAGTACACTAAAAGAATTCTTTCTCTTTGCAAGGAAAGCATCACGCTTCCTCTACTTGCTTCGAAATATCGGCTAGAAAAAGTCTCTATTGGGAATGGAACCTTTAAAACCTTTTATAAAGTGGTTACTTCTTCTTTATCCTCTTGCCTAGCGCTTGGAGCATCTTCTTACAAAACAGAACAGAACAGCCTTTATCTTTTAGAAAGATCAAAACAAGAGGTAAATCTCCTTCTAAAATTAAGAGGAGAAGAGGGATGGATCCAATTACATGAAGTGACTTATAGACCTATTTTAAAAGATGGTGTCATTGTGGGCATTCAGCAAGGACTTCTTATGGATCATTATTTAGGAGATGGGAAAGATCTATTAAAACTGCTCAAAGAAAAACCGGAATTCAATACAGCGCAAAATAAACTAGAGATGTTTAAAACTCTTGTTAAAGCGCTCCAGTTACTTCATATAAAACATGAGCTTGTTCACCAAGATGTGAAAAAAACCAACATTTTATATACGATCGATGCAAAAACCCAAAAGCTTTCCGTTGTCATGGCAGACCCGGGTCTTGCAGCTCCCATGGGGAAAACTATAGGCAGAACAAAAACCACTGCTCCTTATGAATATTTATTAAAACTCCGGTTAGAAGAAAGGAATCCTAAAATAAACACTAAACTTCTTTATGAACAAGTTGTCGATGAAAGCACAGATGTCTACGGACTTGGACTGATCGCTTACGAGTGGTATTTAGGATCTAATGATCGCCATCCAGCTCTCAATAAAGAAGCTGAAAAGACGTCCCTATCTACAGATCAAATTCTCGAAGCACTTGAAGAAGATTGGTTTGAAGAGCCTTCCAAAGGAGGAATCCTTCATCTGATCTGGAGAATGTGTAATAACGACCTTCTAATTCGCCCAGTCTCTATGGAAGAAGTACTCAATAAGCTTGAGAAAATAAGCATCCCCAAAGCCCTTAAAAAACTCGATTTTAAATAACATAGAGGGTATAAAAATCTCTCCCTCCCTTTCTTCCTCTGTGGTTTCTTCCCTCTGTGGTTAATCTTTGGCTAACACTTGAGCACACAAAGTCTTGCATTTTTTTAACCACAGAGGGAAGAAACCACAGAGGAAGAGGGAGAGAGAGAGAGATTTATGCCCTCTCTGTTATTATTCAGGGTGTTTCATATTGTGATAGACAACGTCCACATCATCTAATTCCTCAATCCAATCGATAAGGGCCTGATTTGCTTTAGCATCTTCCTCGTTGCATTCCACATACACTTTAGGAATCATTTCAAGTTCAGCCTCTTCTACCTTTATCCCTGCGCTATCAAGCTTGTCTTTAACCTGAAAAAGAGAATCAGGGGGTGTTGTAATGATATAACAATCTTCTAAGGCTTCAAAATCTTCAGCACCAGCTTCTGTAGCTAAAAGGAAAAGATCATCTTCCTTCGCCTCTTTTTTACCGACACGAATAATCCCCTTATGATCGAAATTAAAAGAGACAGCTCCTTGTGTAGCAACCGTTCCCCCTCTTTTATTTGTCGCAATGCGCATATCAGAAGAGATTCTATTTTTATTATCCGTCATAATATCAGCAAGAATTCCCACTCCTCCATAACCGTATAGCTCGTAGGTGAGTTCAGAATAATCTGCTTGGTCTGCAGAAGAAGCTTTTTTGATGTTTCTTTCTATGTTATCGCTTGGGAAATTTGCAGCTTTGGCTTTTTGAATAACAAGGCGCAAACGTGTATTAGTTTTAGGATCAGAGCCCCCTTGTTTAACAGCACTAATGATCTCTTTTGCAATACGGGAAAAAATCTTTCCCTTCACTTTATCCGATCTTTCTTTTCTATGCTTAATGTTTGCCCATTTACTATGTCCAGCCATAATCTTCCCTAATTTTTTTAGAAAAACATTTTTTTATTATTTTTTTCCCACTGCTTTGCAAGCGCATACTCCTCAAATTCCTTTTCCTTCTTTTTAAAGGTCGCATGATGAATATGCCATCTGCCTCCCTTGCGGAAAGGAGGGTAAACGTGGTGGAGCATCTCATGATACACAATATAGGAAATAAAATAAGGGGGAAAATCTGCGTTATCTAGAAGTGGATTTACACGAATAAGCTTTTTTTCAGGGTAATAAGAACCAAGCCGTCTATAAGCTCTAGCGCGTCCCACTAAACGCTTCGACCACTCAATCTTCACCTTTACCGCGCCCCCAAAATACTTAGCATTCATCTCCGCATAAATCTCTTGCAAACTATAAACACTTATTCTAGGAGCCACCACCTCCGGCTCTTGCCTCCCCACCATCATCTTCAGCCACTTAATCACTCAAACACCCCCTTAAAATTATAAATACAGCAAAGGAGTATTTTCTTTTCCTCGTGCCCGTGTGCGTGCCCGTGCCCGTACTCGATTTTTCGGGCACCGGCACGGGCACGCACACGGGCACGAGGAAGAAAAAAGAAACTCTCTTGTTTATTAAAGTTCTTTTTCCATGAGGATTTTGGAGCGGTAGGTGCTATCTTCTTTAATGAAGTGGAGCTGCTCACCGTATCTCTTAAAACCCATTCTTTCATAAAGATGGCGCGCAGGATTTTCCTGATACACCTCAAGGTGCAAAAGCTCTATGCCAAATTTTTCTTTTGCACGCTTCATGAGCGCTTCAAGAAGAGTCGTCCCGACTCCCTTGCCTCTATATTGTTCATCTACAATGATGGCAAAAAGACACTGATGGGAAAGCTTTTTAAAAGGCTGAATATAGAGATTAGACATTGCACAAGGAACGCCATCCCAAGTAGCTGTTAAAGCAGATCCTTTTTCAGCACACTGCATCCAAAGGCGCACAGAATCTTCTACTTCTCTTGCATCTCCCATAGGAAACCAGCGAAGAATTCCTGGAACCAAAAGCCAACGCGTAAGAAAAGGCGCATCGCTAGGTTCCGTAGGTCTAACCTCTATAGAATATGTCACAACTTAACCTCCCATAAAATACGCGCTAGATATTTACCATTTTCTTTGACAAATTTTTCCTGCCGTACAAAAGCGTGAAATCCTTGCGCTTCAAGAATTTTTGCAATAGGGTTTCCTTCAAATGTCTCAATATACATATATTCTAAGAGAAACCGCGTCTTTGCTAAATTCTTTAAATTTTTAATTAAAGACGAACCTATCCCCTTTCTTTGGTACTTAGGCTCTACAATAATTTTAAAAAGGCAATGGTGCGCAACTTTCCGGTAAGGCATTAAAAAAAGAGTCCCAATAGCGCAGGGCTTATCATTTACTAAAGCTGTCAAACTTGCCAAATACTTACTAAATCCAATCCAGCAAAGGGCTGCATCTTCTAGCTCCTTTCCTTCTGAAACAGGAAACCAATGCAGCATTTCAGGATCATTTAACCACTTTTTTAAATATACCCCGTCTTCTATAACAGAGTAGCGCATATCGTATCCGTTAATATTAACTGTCATCCAAATTCCTTAAGATAAGCATTAATAAAATCATCGATATCGCCATCCATCACAGCATCGATATCGCCCTTCTCAAATTTTGTTCTTGTATCTTTAACAAGCGTATAGGGTTGGAATACATAATTTCTAATTTGACTTCCCCAAGAGATTTCCTTTTTTTCTCCCCCAAGAGCCTCTAATTGACTCTCTCTTGCAGCAACTTCTTTTTCATAAAGTTTTGCTCTTAACATTTTAAGGCACGTCTCTTTATTTTGTACCTGAGAGCGCTCGCTTTGGCAAGAGACAACAACACCAGAAGGGAAGTGGGTGATTCTAACAGCAGAATCTGTTTTATTTACGTGCTGTCCCCCAGATCCAGATGCTCTATAGGTATCGACTCTTAAGTCATCGGGTTTTATTTCTATTTTAATATCATCATCAATCTCAGGTGTGGCATCGACAGATGCAAAACTTGTATGTCTTTTTGCATTGCTATCAAAAGGAGAAATTCTTACAAGACGGTGCACCCCTTTTTCAGCTTTACAATACCCATAAGCAAAAGGGCCTGTTATTCTAAAAGTGATGCTTTTAATCCCTGCAACATCTCCCTCTACAGTATCAATCACCTCAAGCTTCCATCCTCGCTTAGCAACCCACCTTTGATACATCCTAGAAAGCATAAGAGCCCAATCGCAAGCTTCTGTACCCCCTGATCCTGCGTTAATGCTTAAATAACAATTTTTCCCATCCATTTCATGAGAAAGCATTTTACGCACTTCGAGTTCAGCTAAAGCTTCATCGATTAAGGGAAGTTCAGCTAAAAGATCGTTTGCAAAAGCCGTATCTCCGGCTTCCTCAGCCTCAGGCAGAAGGGCCTTTACATTATCAAAGCGCTCTTTCAATTCCTTATAAGGAACTGTCCATAATTTGATGGCGTTAGATTCTTCAATCACTTTTTGGGCAGCGTGATTATCATCCCAAAAATGGGGATCTTCCATCTTTTCTGCTAGCTCTTTAACTTTTGCCTCTTTTGTGGCTAAGTCAAAGATACCTCTGCATATGAAGGAGCCTTTCCTCAATATTCTTTAACGTCGCAACTGTCTGATCATTCATAATTATATCCCCTTTAAGAAGAAGAGAAGAATAACAAGATGAACAGGATAAAGCAGGATATACAAGATGAAGAAAGAGGTTTTTTTTCTTTTCTCTGTGTGCTCTGTGATCTCTGTGGTAAAAAAATTTGCTAACACGTTAGATGCGGGCGTTCTCTCGATAATTTTTTACCACAGAGATCACAGAGCACACAGAGAAAAGAAAGAAAAAACCCCCTTTTTCTTCATCCTTTTCCCATCCTGTATATCTTGCTCATCCTGTTCATCTTGTTAATTCTTCTCTCTTCGTTATTTCTTTGTGGTTTTTAGTTTGAGGAGAATTTTGGAGTCTTCTCCAAGCTCATAATTCCAGGTCCATGTAGGAGCTGAAATGGGCTCTTTAATTTGTTTTAATTGTCCATTTTCACGTAAGACGCATCCCATTTTCTACTTCAAAATAGAAATTCCCCTTAATTTCTAGGTCTTCGGCATAAAACTCCCCGTTTCCTCGAATTTTAATCATAGAGGATTCTTTGTGGGTTATCTCGTTTTTCCAAAAAATATTTGCAGCCTCTTTGTCTATTCCTAAATTTTTAAAGGCAACATTTTTTAACGTGCATTTTCCTTCGAGATGTTCCGCTTCTACAATTAAACTTCCTTCTAAAAAAAGATTTTCCACATCTAATTCTGCAATATGAAGATTTAAGTAAGCATGAATCCCAAGAGATCCTCCTCGCAGTTTTTGTGCAATCACTTCATACATAGGACCTAAAGCAGGATAGTAAAGAAAAATAAAGGAGGGACCTTCTGAAAAAAATAGAGAAGGATCGATCAGAGACGCTGTCTTTATTTTACAATAATGGGTTAAAAGCTCCTCTGCATTTTTAAGTACATCTAGAAAGCACCCTTCAGGTGTTTCTAATAAAGAAGAGCCTACAACATATTCTTTTTTTGCTGTGGAGATCGTTTTATTTCTCTTATTGTAAGTTAAAAATGTCTTAAGATCTTTTTTATCAGAAAGAGGAGCCAAAAACGTTTCTCCCATATGATCTGCGATATTTTGCATTGTCGATTCAAGACG
>Ga0207097_1029_pt2 | contig 27576 bp, 23 predicted proteins | sample Alteio_BWMinHeat_87_FD_153541 | JGI IMG/M metagenome (GOLD analysis project Ga0207097, IMG submission 153541) | Enriched cells from forest soil in Barre Woods Harvard Forest LTER site, Petersham, Massachusetts, United States -... | ecosystem: Environmental > Terrestrial > Soil > Temperate forest >...
GGTTTGTGAATACGAGGAAAAGCGTTTTGGAAAGAGAATCCTGCGAGAAGCGTTTTCGAGCGTGCTTCCCACAGAAATCGCCTGGCGACTGAAAACACCGATCGAATACGGATCGGGCAGCACAGCATTGAAGTCGCTTACCGAACAGTCAGTAAGCGACACCGAGTTCGAGCGGGAACGCGAACGCGCCGCTACGCAGGATTCCGTGAAGTTGCGCGACAAAGAACAATGTTTCTACTACCTGATGTATCGCAGCCTGTTCCCTCCGCCGAAAGAACTGGCTCGTATTGCCAAGACCTGTATGGACTGTCAGGCACCAGTGTTGCGCCACGATATGAAGTATTGCCGAGTATGCGGCGCCTACCCGATTTGAGATATCTGGTGGTCTCATGAATCGCAAAGTGTCACCAAAGACGCCGGTCGACGAACCGGAATTCAACGAGAGTTTTCGACAGCAGTTTGAAGAGCTCCTTAAGTGGAGACGCGATGTCCGCAGCTTTCGCTCCGATCCCGTCGATGCTCGATTGCTCGAACACCTCATCTGCATAGCCGCGCTGGCTCCATCCGTCGGCTACAGCCAGCCTTGGCGATTTGTGCTCGTTGAGTCGGGCGAATGCCGCGAATCCGTGCGTGCAAACTTCGAACACTGCAACCGAGAAGCTTTGGACTCATATTCGGGCGAAAAAGCACGACTTTATGCCAGCTTAAAATTGGCAGGTCTTCGCGACGCTCCGGTCCACTTGGCAATATTCTTGACCAAGGATACCCATCATGGGAGCGGGCTCGGCAGAGTCACCATGCCCGAGACCTTGGAATATTCTGCCGTCCTGGCCGTGTATACCTTATGGCTGGCTGCGCGCACCTATGGATTGGGTCTTGGCTGGGTATCGATTCTCGATCCAGTGGAAGTCAATCGCGGATTGAACGTTCCGCCTAACTGGAAATTGATTGCGTATCTCTGTATCGGGTATCCAAAAGAAAACAATTCGTCCCCTGAACTTCTTCGCCGCGGTTGGGAAACGACCTTACCGCCAACACTCATGGTCGTAAGGCGCTGAGGAACGTTGGTCAGTGCTCTTTTAGAGCCGAGGGAGGAGGGCTACGGGAGTTGTTTCCGCGATGAATTCATCGCGGCCTCATTGACTTATCTCAATTAACGTCCATCAAGAATACATAATCACGTTTTACGTAAACGATAAGAGACGCTATTAGAACATCGTCTACATTGCCGATTCCTGTGCGACATGCTCTTTTGAAGCTTGGGAAGGACATTCGGGCTGCTCGGATTCGCAGGCGGATCGCGACGACTGTCATGGCAGACCGCGCCCTCATCACTCGCATGACCCTCTACAAAATCGAAAGAGGCGATGCGACGGTCTCCATTGCGGCTTACGCAAATGTCCTGTTTATTCTGGGCGTGATCGATCGGCTATCGGAGATTGCCGACCCAAAATTCGATGAGGTCGGGATTTCTCTCGAAGAAGAACAGCTGCCCAAGAGAATCCGTTTCAAATCCTCACTCCTAAATCGAAAGCGCACCTTTGAGAACAAGCCATGAACCGCGAGATTTTCGGCGCTGGCCCTGCGACTGGCATCGCAGGCCGGCATTCAGGTTCCCGAGGCGCGGCTTGAAATGGTGGCCGACAAACCGGTTCTCGTTCTCAGGCGCTATGACCGAAATGGAACATCAAGAATCCTTATGACAGATTCGATCTCATTGGGTCGCACCAGGCGAACGACCTTTTTTTGTGCCATGAAGTGGTTTTATCCGATCAAATTTTGCGATCCTGTCCAGCTGCGGTGCTCGATCAGGCCATTCCTGTTAGGTTTGATCCCAGCCGAATTTCAATCGACAAGCGCTTCACTTTTGAGCGCCAGCCGTTGCTTCTCCCAGTGCCTGCTTGATTCTCCTTATGTTATTCTCCCGCGACCGTTCGTTGGGAATCGCCTGCGCGGCCTCAAGCGCCTGTTCGAGTACCGTGCGAGCCTCCTTGGTCTGCGCCTTTTGCTCCAGGGCATCGGCCTTCGTCTCGAGCAGCCATGCTCGTCCCAGCGCGCCGGGTTCGCGAGCCAGGCCGCGATCACACGCAGCGATCGACTCGTCTAAATTCTTGGCTGCACTCTGCATCTGAGCCAAGCGCAAGGAAGCGTTATAGTTACCCGGCATCGCGTGCTCTGAGGCTATGAGGGCCGGTAAGATCCGCTTGGGGTCGCCGAAAACTTGAATGTTTTCAACCCGAGCGATGTCAACCGCTGAGCGCTCATCGTCATCGACCGGCTTTATCTGATCGAGTTCATCGAGCCAGCGACTACCCCAGTCTGCCGCTGCGACATTGTCATTTCGTGCCAACGAAAGGTACATGAGGTTGTGATATAGCTCGTTACGGTGGTCTCGCACGATCGTGGACAGCGAGAGTGCTTCCTTCGCGAGCGGCTCCAGTCTCGCACCCTCCACTTTGGACCAGGGAGCAGGATCCCCCAGATTCACACACCACAGGCCCGCTACCACGATGCGACCAAATGTCGAATCCCTTTTCATCCCAGCTGCTTTGTCGGCGGCCGCTTCTGCGCAGCGCTGAAGTTGACGGGTGGCTTCGAGTGCCGCAACCAATGAAGCTTCGGCCAGGTCACGCCTCGGCCAAGACGCCGGCGCCAAGCGAAGCGCTTCCTGATAAGCATTCACTGCTTCCTCGGGTTTCTGTGTGAATAGAGTGTCACCTCTCTTCAGCGCAGCGTCGGCAGGTGTTTGTCGCTTTGCGAAAACGCCGCTCGTTCCCCGATCGAGGAATTGTGTCAGTTCCAGGAGGGACATTGCCCCGGTTCGAGTCGCAGCAACCTGCCCGTCCAGCGGATCAATCACGAAGAAGGTCGGCGTGGCAGAGGCCCCGTACTTCGTCAGAAACGCACGGTTCTGCGCGCTATCGTAGTTGAGTTCAAGCCAGACAAACTGTCCGGCGTACCTGTCGAGATCGGCGTGAGCCAACATCTCTCGCATCAGGTGACATGTCGATCACCAGGGAGCCCAACATTCGACAAAGATCGGCAGCTTCTTCTGCTGCGCCTGCGTAAGAGCCTTGCTGTAATCGTCTTGGATGAACGGCAGACCGACGGCAACCAGTCGTGGAACGAAAAGCATCGCGCACAAAACAAGATTCAATCGGTTCTTCATGGGCTCGACTTGAAACCATTCCTTCGCACTCAGATCCCGGCGCTCGCGAATAAGCCTGGCAAGTCCGAGTACATGAGCGCACAATACTGATACTGACTGGACCTAGTAAAGGTCCAGATTTGAACGTGAGAATGGTGCCAGCGTAATGGCGAAACATCCCTACCCGCTGTTCCTACTGGATCGAACCAAACGTGGTTCGCTCCAATTGCAACTCCGATTGAACTTAAAACGGTTGGTTCATAACGGAGTGCTGGAACCGGGAAAGGAAGTTCCCTCCAGCCGAGAACTTGCTCGGGAGCTGCAAATCTCGAGAAACACTGTGCTCCAAGTCTATGATCGCCTGGTGGGCGAGGGTTATTTGGAGGCACTACCCCGTCGTGGCCTCTTCGTTAGCCAATTGCTGGAGGAGCGCAGCCTGCGCAGAGCCGGTTTGGGTGAAGCAAACTTGCCCCCTTCGCGTCCTGTGAATATCTTCACTCGGCTTGCTCCGATTCCATTCCGCCCTTGCCAACCTGACGTTCGCTTATTTCCTCTCCATCTCTGGAATCGCGCGCGAGGGAAAGCTCTGCGGAAGCATGGAGCCGACCTTTTGCGGTATCAGTCGGATGAGCCCTTAGGCCTGCCGCAGCTGCGACAGAGTCTCGCTGCTTACCTTCAGGGAAGTCGCGGGGTCCGCTGCGATTGGCGACAGGTTGCGATCACTACCGGCTCACAACAGGCGCTGTTCTTACTTGCTCACCTGCTTCTGAAACCAGGCGACCCTGTGGCGATGGAAGATCCAGGCTACCTGGGGGCGCGCTGGGCTTGGCAGCACATCGGCGCCACAATCGACCCCATCCCGGTAGATTCGGCAGGAATGCGGTTTGAAAGCGAAAAGCGCTTCTCGCCGAAGCTGATATACACCACTCCTTCTCGTCAGTTTCCAATTGGCAGCTGCCTTTCGCTTCCCCGCCGCGTTGCCCTGGTTGCCTTCGCGGCAAACAAGAAATCTTGGATCGTTGAGGACGATTACGATTCTGAGTTTCGTTACTCGCGTGCGCCGCTGCCCAGCTTGCAGAGCCTCGATTCGTCTCAGCGCGTTATTTACGTTGGAAGCACGAGCAAGGTGCTGTTCCCCTCACTGCGTATCGGATATGCAGTGCTTCCCGTGTCTCTCGTAGAAAAATTCGCGCGCTTGCGCGCAGTTTTGGATGAGCATGGCCCATTGATCGATCAAGCCGCCCTGGCCGAGTTCATCGAGTCCGGTGCGCTGTACCGGCATATACGGCGCTGTCGGCGAGCGTACGCTCAGCGGCTCACCGCCTTCCAAGATTCCGCTTCTCAGTTTGGTCTACCGATTCACTTTCCTCACACAGATGGAGGAATGAATCAAGCCGGACTCCTCTGTTGCCCCGGCAGTGATAAGGAACACTCGCTGCGACTAAGTAGGGAGGGGTTGGAGATACCGCCACTTTCCCGATACTCCTTGCGGGCGATTTCACCGGGCCTCTTGTTTGGATTCACAGCATTTGAGCCCAACACGATTCGAAGATCAATAAAGCTTGTCTCGCGTGCACTCAACGCCAGATGAAATGTATTTGCGGAGGCGGATGAGGCTACGCAAGACTACTCACAGAAAATCCCACAAGAAGACCACACCAAGCTCGTTCGGAGTCGGGATCAGCAGTACGCAGGGCTTTGGATACTGCAAGGCCTGGAGCAAGCAAAGGACCGGCGCTGAAGAATCCATCGCCATGCAACTGTTTCAGGCATCCCTGTCCGCGATGTGGCAGTTACTCGGAATCAAGCTCCGCGAGCGACCGCATGGGCAGGATCAACCGCATGGACTCAGGCAGTTTGATGAATCCATATGCCTGATAAAACCGCACTGCTTTGTCGTCGATCGCATCGACAACGACCATGGAAGAGCCGACCACAGAAGCGTTCTCGTAAGCTTTATGAAGGGCCTTTGCAAGGAGAACGGAACCCAAACCCTTTCCCTGAGCGTCTTTACTGACCGCAAGCCGTCCGAGCAGTGTCGCACTCACGATCGGGTAGCGAGGAATGTGCTTTTGTGCTGTTTCAGGAATAATGCCTGGGGTCACGCCATAGGCACAAAGCGTGAAATAACCCACAATCTTGTTTCGGGCGTCTCCTCGAACTAAGACGAATATTGCATTTGCCTTGCGTCGCATGTCCTGCGATGCCTGAGTCTTCAAATATGCGTCGAGACTCTCGACTCCGCAGGTGAACTCCGCCCGGTCGTGATACTTTCCAAGAGGTTCGAGGCGATAGAGCGTTCCCTCAGCCAGCATCAGGGCAGAATCCGCTCCTGAGCGGACCGGAATGCTCGTCTCAGACGCGCATTCGGCTTCGGCGGATGGACCAGAGCCTCAAAAAACACTTCGCGATCGCGCTCAGAGAGCACCAGGGTCTCATGCCGGGAAATTGCGGCGCGCGTCGCCTCAGTCAACGCTGTGAGGCAAAAATCCGTCAGGCTGCGGCGCTCCAGCGCGGCGGCTCTCTCCACCAGCTTTTTCGTCTGTGCGTCTACGCGAAAACCGAGGCGGGCCCCACGAGCACGTCGCTTTTCCGAATTTACCAAGGACGAGGTCCGACGCATGAGATTCCTCCAGTTTGCTAAACTGCTGAAAGTGTACGTCCAGTGGGATAACAATTCAAGTCTTTAGCGCTGTGACGTAATGCGGTGGTTTGCGAGGGGGGTGCATGCTTTACGCAAAAAGATTTCGGCGTCCAGCGGCGAAAATCTGGATCTTGCAGCGCGCGAATCTGGCTATTGAGCTTCGAAAAGCCGATGGAACAGGATGCCGACTCCATTCCGAGTAGGAGGAAGGCAACACGACAACCACGTTTATCGCGAGTGGACTGTCGGTCCTGCGTAGTCTAAGAACCCGCGCACGCTGAGAAACAACATGCACGAAAACCGGGAGATCTCCTGTACGTCTTGGTCGAAAGATCAAGACCGGTCCGCGGTGGCCATAAACCAAACGGCAGACATGAACGTACAGGAGAAGTCGGACTGTGCCGTAGTACCTGTGAACCAACCGAACAACGAAGGGCAACCATCCACGGAGGTTGGGGAGGGAAGGGCGCAGACTAAGGAGAACATCGTTCAATCACACATGCACCCGACCCAGAGTGGGAAACGCATGTCCCAGAATGCGCGTTTGTCGGTCCAATCCGACGGACGAACCGATAACTTCCGGCTTCCAAAAGGCAAAGAACAAAAGCCAAGTTGCCGCATGATCTGGTGCCGTACTGTGCGCGCCACGGCTTCGGAACCGAAATGTACCGGGCAACGAAAAACCTGTTTGCGGTGATGAATGTGAATGGGTCACGCTGCGGTGTCGACGACTATGAAGTATCAGCATCAGGAGATCGACGAAGTGGCGGCGGTGGCGAGCCAGCGAACTTGAGTAAGGACACAATCACGACACAATCGTGACTTCAGCTCAGCGGGGAGCTCGCTAAGTGATTGAAAAGTTGGTGAGCGCGGAAGGAATCGAACCTTCAACCTACTGATTAAGAGTCAGGGAAGCTTGAATGATGCTTTCTTCCGAATCCCATTTTGAAATCAAGCGCTTACCCAAAACTACGCCCGCACGGAAGCGCTTCAGATAGGTAGCAAAAAAGCTCGTTTTGGCGCATAGCGGCCCGGAGCGTATGGCACGTTTATGGCACAGGTGTGTGGGGCGAACCCTTTGGGGTGAACCCACAACGTGAGACAGTTTGAAATGACACAGGTGCCATTGAGCTGAAGTCTGCTGCAATCCTGATTGGCAGGGCGAATCACAACAGAATCGTTTCCCGACCCCGGGATAATTGCGACTACAATTCCCGCGTGAGCGCCAGAATCGTTCTTCTCGTAACCTTCATTGCTGCCTTGCTCATATCCGCTAGATCGCAGCCCGGAGTATCGAACAGCGCAGCCTCCGGAGATGGTCCCTGCCGGCCACAAATTGCCGCGCATGGACCAGCCCCACACAATGGAATCGTGATGAACGGGATCGACGTCCTCGAACAGGATGGTTTCCGCGAGATCCGGGGTTCCAACCCGTCCTCCCCACGCACAGTCGGTGTCATCACCAACCAAACTGGTTTCGATGTCGAGGGCCGCAGGACGATCGATATTCTCTCCAAAGCGCCCGGCATCAAGCTCGTGGCCATATTCAGTCCCGAACACGGCGTGACCGGAGAACTCGACATCAATTCGGTGGGCGATTCTGTCGATCGCGCCACGGGCGTACACATCTACAGCATCTACGGCGACACTACGGCGAGCCGGCATCCACCCGAAAGCATGCTTCGGAAGCTGGATGTCCTAGTGATCGACATCCAGGACATCGGCTCCCGTTACTATACGTACGAGTCAACTCTGGGTTACGCACTTGAATCGGCAGCGATCACCGGCACCGAGGTTGTTGTGCTAGACCGGCCGAACCCTTTAACCGGCCTGTATGTGCAAGGACCTGTCTCGGATGGCAAGCACCTCAGCTTTGTCGATTACACGACGGAACCGATTCGACATGGCATGACGGTGGGCGAGTTGGCAAAGATGTTTAACAGCGAGCGCCACATCAACGCCAAGCTCACTGTGGTTCCTGTAAAGGGATGGACGCGCAGCGACTGGTTCGATTCCACCGACCTGGTTTGGATCAACCTGTCGCCGAATATGCGGAATATGAATGAGGCCGCGCTGTACACCGGTGTCGGGATTTTGGAGTATACGAATGTATCCGTCGGTCGCGGCACGGACACGCCATTCGAGGTGTTCGGTGCGCCGTGGATCAAACCACGCGAATTCACGCAGTATCTGAATGCACGCGAAATCCCGGGTGTCCGATTCGTACCTACCTGGTTTACACCTGCCAAAGATGCCAAGTTAGGCGGACAGCGCGTGGGCGGGGTGCAGATGATCGTGACTGACCGGTCTGTTCTCGATGCGCCGGAACTTGGATTGGAACTTGGCTCCGCGCTGTTGAAGCTCTATTCCACCGATTGGCAGTTGGATCGATTGATCGAACTGCTGGGGAATGAGTCGACCTTGGCGGAGCTTAAGTCCGGCAAAGATCCGCGGTGTATTGCCGAGGACTATCAGCCGGATCTGCAACAATTCATGCGCGTCCGGCAGAAGTACCTGATCTATACCGATCACGCCGAGTGATAACAGGCGTGGGTGTTGAAAAAGTATCCCAAAGGAACGTTTCCATGGCCGCGCGAGTACCACCACTGCGGAGTCTTTTCCGGACTCATGGCGAGATTCGAGATATGGTGGTTGCGACCTATCATGATGGCGGATTGACGTTCGATGAGTCCGTTCGAGTGAGGAATCAGGGACATTCTGCAAGTTTTGGGGCACAGTTCAGAGAGGCGCCGATCGGGGAAGCGATTCAAAGGTACGTGAAATCAGGGAAATCGCATCTGGTCGACTGACTGAAAGTCAGTTGCTCTATTTTGCGTTTGCAAGCTGTTGAAAAGAATGGTGAGCGCGGAAGGAATCGAACCTTCAACCCACTGATTAAGAGTCAACCACCGTGGCCTCGTGAAGTAGCGAGTAAAGCATCAGAAAACAAAGAGTTAACTCAAATTCAGCCCGCACGGAAGGAAAAATTACCCGCGTTGATTCTGTTGGATATAGCTGATCCCGGGTGATGGGCTACGTCACAATTACGTCACAGAATCCAATGACTCAAAAGGCATCTTCTCGGGGCTGCACGGTGTACCCGATGGCGGCATATCCTTTAAGCCGTCGCTCGTACATCCGCGCCAGCATCGGAACGTACGAATCCACATAGTCGTAGACTTGAACAACGTGCTTGTTGTCGTGAAGTCGATGCAGTCGCCCGACATATTGCTGGAGAGTTCCTTTCCAAGAAATTGGCATAGCGAGAAAAAGAGTATCCAGCCTGGCGTCGTCAAATCCCTCGCCGATATAGCTGCCAGTCGCAAGAATAACCCGCTGGTCTCCCAAGGGTACAGAGGCCAGTGCGCCGGCTGTGCTCTGGCGTAGCTTCTTGCTCATGCCACCCTTTAGGACAAACAAGTTCTTCACCACCGACGCAAGTTTCTCCGAAAAGTACTTCAGGTGTTCGGTTCGTGCCGTCAGAAGCAGGGGAGATCGCCCGGCCTCTAAGGAGCGAAGCAGATCAGCCGTAATGAGTTCATTGCGAAAGCGGTCATCAACGAGGGCAGCGTATATGTCCTGAATCGTGACATCCGAATTCTCAGGCGGTATCTGGAACTCAGTCACGCGCGGAATTACCCTGTGCTCAAACGGATTTGTTTCCGTCATCTTTCGGGCGCTGAGATTGAATCGGATTGGGCCACACTGCATGTAGATAATGGGATGGTGGCCGTCCTTCCGTGTGGGAGTTGCTGTCAAACCCACAACATACCTGGCCTTCACTTGCCTCATCACCTGCTCGAATGTAAATGCCGAAATATGATGGCATTCATCCACAATGACTTGGCCATACTCTGCTACAAAATCCTTGACGGTCTCTTTTCTATGCAAACTTTGAATGACTGCGACATCCACACAGCCAGTCCGATTTGTCTTTCCGCCACCGATTTCCCCAATTGATTTGGCTGGGAGCTTCAGAAACATTGCTAGGCGTTCGCGCCACTGGTCCATTAGCTGCTGTCGGTGTACCAAAATTAAGGAATTCACTTTGTGTGCGGCGATAAGCCATGCGGCAACAGCCGTCTTTCCGAAGGCCGTGGGAGCGCACAAGATTCCTTCATCGTGAACACTGATGTTTGCAACAGCTTCTTCTTGAAGAGGTCGAAGCTGCCCATGGAAGTCCACGTTGATGGGTGTACCTGCAAAACGTTCATCCTGAATCAGCGGTGTAATTCGGTGCGCTTCCAACAAGGCCAGCAGATCACAGAAACAGCCACGAGGCAGGCCAATGTGATTAGCGAGGTCTTCTCCGCAGGCTATCACGCGCGGCTTGTCAAAGGTTGAAAGGCGCATCGCCTGAGCTTTGTAAAATTCAGGATTTTGAAACGCCGCGAGGCGAAGCAACCGATTTTGCATCGCGGAAGGCAGGTCCTTCTTCTCCACGTAGAGAAGATTCGCGCGAACAAGTTGAACTCTTTCCGGGAGCGGCTCTTTGATGGGCCGCTCAAGCAGCTTGCGCGAGGGCGGCAGAGTCCAGGGGTCTTGGTCGTTGTCGTCTTCGGAAATGCTGATTCTTACTCCTATCAAATCACCTGCGCGTTGGGCCTGCACAACAAGCGCTTCAGCAGCGTGAGCAGACATACGTTGAATCATCGTGAGGAACTGCCATTGATCTGCATATGGCCGAAAGCCGGAATCTATGAATACGCTGTTGTCCGACTGGCGCGGCATCTTTTGCAACGGTAGCGCAATGAGATTCCCGAAACCCCCTTTCGGCATGGTGTCCTGGTTCGGGAAAAATCTATCGTAGGAGTCAAGGCCTACTTGATGCCGGCGCTCCATCGTTCGGGTAAGAATGGCGCATCCTAGCTTTCGCGCTGTTACCGCTGGGATTGCTCGATCAAAAAAGATCCAAACATGACCGCCATTGCCGGACCGAGAACGCTCTAAGGCGGCGGGCACTTCGAGTTCCTGGCAAGTACCCAGAAATGCGGCGGCATCCTCCTGCCATGTCTTCTTGTCAAAATCGACTGCCAGAAACCAGCATGTCTCGTCTGGCAGAAGCGGATAAGCGCCGACGGTGAGTTCGCCCGCCAAATGCTGGCGAACCACCTCGTCGGTTAAAGGATGAAAAGTCCGTGTTTTACGGTCGACTTTCTTGCGGTCTTCGGGTCTGGTCGCATAGTAAGCCTTCCAGTCGCGATCTGCCTTTGGCATGTATCCAGTCCGACCATCGGGGTTTTCCCATCGAACTGCATAGACATCTTCCCGGCCACGGAAAAGGCTTCTAAACAGGGCAATTTTAGTCTTCGAGTCGGAAGCATGACTGACAGCATCGATTGCTGTCCCCACGCTTTGGACCAGCGTAGGCCCCGAAGTCTGGATTGCAGGAATTGGGATTCCGTGCTCTGTCAGAAGCTGCCGCAGGCGGCTGTTTTCCTTACGCAAACGGTCACATTCGACCTGCGCGGATTGAAGCTCTCTTTGGAATTCCTTGCCAGACATTAGGTGCACAGTCATCCTATAATTCAGTGATTGCGCGGAGTGTGGCCAAAAGTCTTCCCAGTCGGGACTGACTGGCGGGATCGGACAAAAGATAGCCGGGCAAAGCATCAATGAAATTGTGCTCTCTAAGCAGACCGCGAACCTCATTGGCGGCATAAGCTCTCAGCTCTTTCGACTCCGACCGAAGCTCTTCCAACAGAGACGGCCGGCCATCGATCACCGCAATCAGGTCTTCGAGATCGTGACTTGCAAAATAGTCCTTCTTGCCACGTCCCCTGAACGCTTCCAATTTGGTGCCGAGAAAGAACGGCGCTGTCACAACCATGACCATTAAGCCGTTTTCAAGCTGCATCTTCTGAGCGTTTTCCATGGCCGCTTTGTACCAGCGGTTGGAGAAACCTAGAATTCTCTCATCAGTAGGCATGACATCGAAGCGCAAATCGTCATGCGCCCACCGGCAAATCGGCGCTCCTTCGCTGTGGTCTTCTGCAAAACCTAATTGTCGCAACCTCTCCGAGAACGCGGCGTATTCCGCATATGAAGTGATTTCAGCGATAGCGTCCACATCGTATGTTGACCGAACTTCAGCAGCGGCCGGATCTGTAATCAGCAGAGCCGTAGTGCAGCCTCCTACAAATACAAGTTCGTCGAGCATGGGCCGCAATAAACGTGCAACATCGGCGAGCAGTTCAAGATTGCGATTTGCCATTCTGCTTTGAGCCATGCTCCTTTGAACGAAGTCGAGTTACAAGTTCTCTCTCAGCGATTGTGCGTTCCCTGGCGCGCCCATCTCGGATGGCGTCAACCAATGCGAGCAGTTCATACAAGTAAGAGTCTCGTTTCGCCGCTTCGGGCACACTGGGATACAGCGGCTCGAAGGCGGTACCGCGAACAGGCCCATTGGCATTTGGCCAAACAGGTAAAGGTTCATCTCCCGCTTTGATATACCTCTTGAGCGGTTCGGCGGCGTAGGACGTGGGCATTCCTCGGGTCATTGCTCCATGTTGAGCAGGAAACGCATATTTAAGCCCGTGGATTAGAAACTCTTCCAGTGCCTTGCGATTTGGGCGCTCGCCAAGTTCTGGGCCGTGCAAAAGATGCGCTGCTTGGGCCCGCTTGACCGCCCCATGAACCTCGGAAACGCTCATGGATAACTCTTCAGCTATCTGGGCAAAGGGTGGTCGTTTGCCATCGAACTCGCAGAGCTTTAGCGCCACCACTACGTCTTGGGGTTTAAGAACCACGTGGATATTATACATTCTCTGTTCGCGAATAGCGAATTATTTTTAGGGGATCCCCCGGCTGTGGTCAAGGAAAACGCTTTGCCTTTTATCTAATATCCATCTAAACTCTAGCTGGTTAATCGAAATGCAAAGCCTTACATTCAAACTCAAGCAGGCCAGCGCCGTATTGGGAGTGCCGCCAAAAGACCTTCAAAACCTCGTACAACTGGGGGTCATCCGCCCTACGCGCCGTAACAGTGTGTGCTGGTTTGACACCAATCTCCTGTTAGAAGCGAAAGTGGCTTTTTATCTCAAGGAAACCCTCGGCAGTTCGAGTGATCTCCTGGCCAGATTCACAGAGGCGCTTTCGAAGAATCTGGGCAAAGCCAAAATGGGAGATTTGGGGGACATCTGCCTTCGCTCTCGTCCGCTTAACGGCACCACTGCCGTAGAAATCAAGATTCCGGTTCGCTCGTTGGCTCGGGAATTGGAAGACCAGATTCCTCTGGCCTCAGCTTATAAGGACCTTCCCAAAGGCCGAAAGAGAGCGGGTTGGAAGAAGGACTTCTTGCGGAGCGTCCAGAAGGCCGCCGCTGATCTGGGCGACATCTCAGAAGCACAAATCCTAAAAACCGTTCGAGAGTACCGCTCGGGACGAAAGAAGCTGCCGGAGATCACCGTCGTTGCCCGCACAAAAAAGAAAACGGCCTAGAGGCGTTGTCGATACGTCCGTCCTGGTGGCAGGAATCGCGGGACTCAAATCCCTGGAGATCACGCCCAAGAATTCAAGCGCCAAGCTGCTCCGGGATTGGATCGAAGGAGACACGTTTGTCTGGCTGGTGAGTGATGATACGGCCCGAGTGTAGACGCACAGAAGGAAATCGGACTTAGCTGGTTTAGCTTGAATTGAGGCTAATCATGGCGGAACTCTTGAGAGCCGCAAGAGCTACATGAGGAATTTACACGAAACTCGTTGTTAGCACCCGAGCCTAGTTCCCGGCTGTTTGGCTTCTGCGCCCGAGGAACGCCGTGAGGATCGCACGTTCAGCCTCGTCGGGTGGGATCCGCTCCTGCTCTAGCATGTAAGGACCAGCCAGGACTGCTTTGAGAGCGGCTCGCTCGCTTAAGGTCAGGTGAGAATGGCGAGCAGAACTGTCGCGCTTGCCTTCAACCGCGAGATGCTTCCAAGCGCACCACGAGCTTTCATCCATTAATAAGCTACGAACTTGAGGAAAATGAGAACGCAGAGTGGAAAGTATTCCGTAGCCTGCCTCATCACAATCACCCCAGTACACGATATCCGCAGAATTCATCCATTCGCATGACGGGAGGAGCGACGCCGCTTTGCCGGAGCCGAAGATCGCCAAAGTACGGGAAACCTCCGGCAGACAGAGAAACACATCGCGGTTCTCGACTACGATCACCCGTTGACGTCGCCAATCAAGACTGGAAAAAATTGGTGCCGGTATAGAACAGTCTGGAACTGGCCAGCCCACATCCTTACGCAAACTGTCGTCCAAAAAACGGAAGCGCACCTGTGGAGTCTCAGTGAGTAGGTGGAATCGTTCTGCGAAGGTGACACCCTGAGTGTTAGCTCGATCTCCGAGCACGCATTCCAGCAGCTCCCGCAAAACTCCAGAATTTTCCTCGATGAACTTTGTCCCCACCGGCAAGGGAATTTGTCGCGAGTAGCATTGCGGCCTTGGGTGCGAGTCGAAATAGGCACAAACAGAAACAAGAGCGGCCCAATCTGTCAGGTAGTCGGGGATCCGATGAGCCTTGGTGCGCAACCAGGGATCGAGCTTCGGACACATGTCCCTGGCGGTTTGAAGTGCATCGCGGAAAGCGCGCAATTCCGCGCATAGCCCCAAAGCGCAAGCCATATCGTCAATCGACTTGAAGATCACTCTCGTAGGCCAGCGTTGTCGACCCCACTTGCGAGTGTGAATTTCTTCCCAGTCGATATGCCATCCGTGGGAGGCCCGGGCTAACAGATCAATCTCGTGGCGGAGGATAGCGTAATCGCCAGTTGTGCTAGGTCTGCCGAATGAGATGCGAAGCGGAAAAAGGGTCTCTCCATTCGCTTCGGCACGCAAGACGGCTGGCCATTTTCGTCGTGCGGCCTCAAGTATCTCCGGAGGTTTCAACATAATTAACTGGCTGGCCTAATTTCCCGAGGCAACCGACCGGGCTGCTGGAATCGAAAGAGTGTCCACCCGCAGCGATTCTTCTTGTAGAGACTCTTCTTCTTCGAACTTCTTCGCTTCTACTTGCTCCCGGCTCAATGCGATCAGCCGCGAATTGTTCTCGTTTGGATTCGACGCTAGGTGAATTGTCTGAACGAACGGCACCGCCAACTTCGCCTTGGCATCAAATGGGCCCACAATCAGGAGCTGAAAACCTAGGCGAGAAAAGAGTTGCATGGCACGCGTGGAATTCACCTCATCAGTGCGGGAGAAAGCCTCATCTATCACGACAAGGCGAAAATTCGGAGCGTCCTCGGGGGCGGTCGACAGTCCATACTGTGCCGATAGAGCGGAAGCGAGTATTGTGAAAGCTAGTTTGGCTTTTTGTCCTCCAGATTTCCCCGTGGTTGCCGCGTAATAATTTACTTCCGAGTCATCTGTTTGCCTTAGCTCTCGAACCCCCGCCGCAAACCAACTGCGCACGTCCGTCACGACCTGCGTGGCCTCGGGTTCGCGCTGAAACTGTTCCAGCAAAAGACGAACGCGCTCAAATATCTGGAGACGTTCCTCCCGTGCCGGTGCGATCCCATGCTCGAAGCAGCCGCGCAAGGCCCGCCGGAATTCCGTCACGTTCTGGCTAGGTTTGTTCGCGAGGCGCAACTGGACATACGTCTCTTCCGAATAGTCGATTCCGCGCAGAGCAGCGTTTATCTCCTCGATGCGCGCTTCTATCGCTTCCTGATGTTCCTCAAGACGTCGATTAAGCATAAGGAGATCACCAACAAGATTTTCGTTTAAGTAGTGTTCAAATCTTTCGCGGTGACGGGGAAGGTCCTCGTCCTCGATTCGGTGGAGGGCAGCAGTGAAGCTCTCTGCATATGCTCGACCCACAGAGAGCGTCTGGCGGAAGTCGGGAAATCTCCCGAGAAATTCGCTCATGCCTGCGATCATTTTGTCGGCAGCGTCGTTCACCCTACCTTGCTCATAGCTGATCTTTCCCTGCAGACTCTGGTGAGCGGCATGCATCAGATGATCGGAATTTTCCAATGTGAGGGAAGGCAGGCCAGCAATGACTTCCGTAAAATCTTTTTCCGCTACATCATGTTCGTATTTAGGAAATCCACCGAGCTGACGCTCACGCTCTGCTGCGACCTGCTTGCATTTTGCGATGCGGTCTCCGAGTTTACCGAGTTCGCCGTCCAGCTCACGCAACTTGGTTTCACCCTCTTCGATAGCACTATCAATGCTGCGCAAACGATCCCGCAGGCTTCGCAACAGTTCTGAACTTCTTTCCAACAGAGCCCGCTCAGCTTGGAGTCGGACCAGTTGCTGGCTCCAGCGATGTGGATCGATTTCCGCGAAATCAGACACGTTGAGCAATTCGCGTGCCGCGCTCGCACGACCACGCGCCGTGGCCGCATTCCGCACAGCTTCGGAAACTGCCCGACCTTCGACCGTGGCTCGGCGTTCTGCTTCGAGGAGCTGCTGCCGCAGGGCGTTAATTTTCCGGTCCGTTGTCCACCCCAAAATGCGAGCACTCGGATCATCTACTGGTCTCGCGTCGTCCTTAATGTGCCGTGTGCCATCGCGGACTAAGCCTTCGCGAGTGAGCCCTCTGTCGACAGCCTCAAGTTCACCAATTGACATGCAACATCGATGGTTAAAGCGCCGAACGAGTTCACCGGCTACCCAAAGGTGCAGTGGATGATCGGTACGAAATTCGATGCGACCGGGGACCCGATCATTCGATAGGTTTGGTGGCATCACTCCGCGCTCGGGCACTCGGTGGAAGGTTAGTCTTAGACCGAGAACTGTTGAGTTGATGAATCCTGCTGCAGGCCGATACAACTGTTCGGGCACCAGCAGCGAAAGGCCGAACGCCCGTAGCAGGCGCTCAATTGCACCGGTCCATTCGCTATAAGCGCTCCTGACTTCCATCAGCTCGCCGGCAAACGGCATTTTGTCGTGTGTGATCCCAAGTGCCTGTGCGATCTTCAAGCGCACAGCGAGGAAATCGCGCGGAATATTGACACGATGACGCTCGACGCTTTCGAGTTCGGCCAGCTTCTCGCTACCTTCCGCAAGCGCAAGCTCCTGCTGATGGCGTCTGGTCGCTCGCGTCTCCTCAGCCTCGCTTGCACTAGTGCTCTCGATGCGCTCGCATTCCTCCCACTGGCGTCGAGCGTTCACAAAGCTGCTGGCATCATTCAGCGCCGAAGTGGTCTCAAGTAGCAGGGCCGCTGGTTCAATGCGGTCGCGGCGTTGCTGCGCACCTCTTCGGGCGTCTTCGGCGTATTCCAGTTCTCGTTCGATAGCCTGCAAACGCGGCCCAACATCTGTCGCGTTGATCGCAGCGTTTACATCGTCACGCTCGTGACGTTGCTCTGAGAGGCGCGAAGCAGTGTCGTGGCGGACAGCTTCGGATGCGGCCCGCTCCTCAGCTAACTCAGCGGCATGCGTTCGCAGCAAGGTGAGGTGCAAGGTGGCAAAGTACGGTCGAACGACTTCCTGCAATCGCTTCCATGCATCAATTCGCACCTCACTGCTGATAATCCGCTCGGCATGTTCAGCGACAGGGCGCAAGAGAGCGATTTGGCGCTCTGCACAGTCTATGGCAGACCAGCAGTCGAGAAGCGTCCTATAGTGTGGCTGGACCGTATCGCGAATAAAGCCAAACGTATCCGCAGACGGCAACATGAATTGCCGCACAAATGCGTCTATGTCCGTAACTTCTTTCATGCCAATGGCACGATTGAATACCTCGAGAGCTTTGTCACCTGGGATATGCAGTAAATTCCGCATTCGCTCTGCGTATGCGTTAAAGCTTTCCTCGATTTCCCATTTATCACGGCGGGCTGCGCGCTTGATCTCCGCTGTGTTCGCATGAGGACCAATGAGATCGCGAAGACTACGACAGCCCCGGGAGACTGCATACAGCTCACGCACCTGATCCTCGTGCTCCCACAAGATTTGGGCCAAAGTGACTGAACTCTCTTCGTGAGCGTCGGTGAAAACGGAGGCTATTGCACTCAACATTCCGGGTTCTCGCAAATACTGAGTGGTGGCTGCGTTCGAATCGATTGTGCTGGAACTTGCCCATGCGCCCCGAATGTAGGACTTGCGAGTGCGGTCGCGGCCCGCTCGGCGACCGTCACCTGAGGCGTCGTTGTAGTTCAAGATGCGAGGAGGCACGAGCAAAGTTCGCAAAGCATCGATGGCAGTGGACTTCCCCGAGCCGTTATCCCCGACCAACAGCGCCCAACCCCCTTTCGGTTCGAGTACCTGTGCTTCGCCGTGGAACGTACCCCAATTCCACAGCTCCAGCCGTTGAAGACGGAAGCCGGGAGACGCACATGGTAGGTCGATCTGTTGAAGATCAGGATTTGTGGTCGGCATGGTGTCTAAGTCGTTCCTTCACTTGCTCTAGTTCCCCGGGGCCAAATCTCGCTTTCAAAATCCGCATGACTTCAAACGTTGCCGATTCGGTTGGGCCAAAAGCTCTCAGGAATCCAAGCTCTTGGAGTCGATTGATAGCCGCATCGATTGTTCGGAGATCACGAACCTGATTGTTTGTTTCCCGCAGGAACTGTGAAACTAATTCGCGCAATTGCTCTCGAGTCAGTACCAGTCGACTTGAATCATTTGGTCCGGAATCAAAGCGGGCCAACTCTTCGCGCAGGCAAACAAGGAGCAGGGTCGCTGTATACCCTAGGCTTTGGCGACGCCCAACGCGCGGCACGCGGTCTGCTCCGTCTACTTCGATTTGGCGTAGAAAGGCATAGCCTTCCCCTTCATCAATGACCAGTTCCTGGCCGATTTGACGAAAATAATGTGCTACCTGATCACGTTCCGCTCGAAGAACCTCCCACAAATGGCTATCCTCCCGATAAATTGGCGAGAGCAGCAATTGAGCTAGAACGAATGAGCGGGGAGCAAAGGTGTTGTTTGGTTCCATAACAACTCGTTAAGTGCGAGTGAATAACACTTCGGGTACGCGCCAACAGTCTTCGCTGTTATCGCTTACACGCACGTATGAAAACTGGTCTTCCGCCACGTAGTGTTTCGAATCTTGCGTGGCAACGACGAGGTATCCGACAACCTCAAGAATGCCCTCGTGAGGAGGAAACCGCTGAAGAATATCCGACAACAAAACTGAGTCCGCAGATACAAGACACATCCGGATTTGTTCACGCAATCGTGGAAGATTTAGGTCAGTAAGTGCCCGAAAGCGGTCCACAATGCCCCAGTCGAGCGTCTCTTCGGCAAAGGCAAAATCAGTAGCAACTTTACCTGTTATGTCGAGCTGCCAGAACGAGCGGCTGAAGCCGGCGAACACGTCAGGCGGCTCCCCGAAATCGAAGAAATCCTCTTCGGGTGGTGGCGTTGGGGAGCAGGCAAGTGCGAGCTGCTGGATCTCACGCACCACCTCCCGCAACCGTCGATCCTCACCGGTGGCGATGCTTTCTAATGCGCGACGCAGCGTTGCCGCCATGCGCTCATTAGAGCGAACCACGCGTTCTCCCTCGATCAGCAGTCGGTTTGAAAGACGGTCAAGAAGTCTGTTGCTACGCAGGTTGGAGTCGATGCTATCCAGACGGTAGACCTGCCTAACTAATTCGCGCCACCGCTGTTGTCGCTCTGGCGAAGAGAGTAAGTTCCAAAATGCATAGAAGCTTTGCCCTTGTGAGGACTCCTTCAGCGCGGCATGGGTATCGAGTAGCTGGCCGACAATTCGGCCCTTGGTCGTGCCAGGGAGAGTCTGAGCCTCAGCCAGCGCTCGCGCTACTTCTTTGAAATTCTCTTCCAGTTGCCGAAAGTCTCCCGCGAGTCCCCGTGCAAGATCAAGCGCATTTGCAAATCGCTCAGTGAGTTGAACTGCCGAGTATGCCTCGGCCGTGTTGGTTACCTCGACAGATTCAATTTGGGCCTGCAAAGCCGCTTGCTGTGCTCGCAGAGCGGCTACGCGGCGCTCCACGTCCGGTGTGGAAAACAGTACGATCTCTTCAAGTTGCCTAAAAATTAATTCCAGCCGAGATTCGGCACCAATGAATGGTCGGGCCTGCAAGTCCTCGAGCCATTGCATGGCGCGTTCCGCAGCCGTTGTGAGCTCGAACACAGGCTCCTCAGCTTCCTCACTGTAGAGCTTTTTAAGTAACAACTGTTCACTTCCGCACCAACTCGCCAGGTATTCCGAGGCGCTCTGACTGTAGGCTCCGGGCCGGTGTGCTCGTGCTTCATCCAGAAAGTTCTCTAGGCGAGCCCGTAAATGTGCTTCGGGTACGGAAATGGCATGGTGTTCCTTAAAGGCCCTGTGCAGAAATGTCAGAGTGAGCGGTGCATTCGGGCTTCGCAGGAGCCGCACAGCGGCATGCTCAACTAGTCGCTGAGTTTCTGAGAGATCCCATGCCGTCACTGCTGGTTGATCCATTCAATCTTCTCGTTTGAGTCTTCGGACGGACGATCCGCCACATCGGTTTCAACGATTCAAATTAGCGGCTATGACCGCAATTCCGCGGAACAAATCATTAACATGTTTGCCAAGTATAGCGGCAAATTACATCGGTACTTAACCTACGAAAATGTTCGAAAAAGCAGCAACTATGCCCATTTCTCGTGTGATGCCGCTTCAGTCCGGGTCAATCCTCTTCACCATTCTCGCGAGTCGCACCGAGTCGTCTACGCTGTCCTCGTCTGAAGCTCGTCCTCTGCAATCCTTTGGTGCAAGCCTCGGACGGCAGCGATACAGCACGCGGCTCGTCGCGTGTCCGCTGAAGCTATGGCGCGTATTCACGAGCCCTTCCCACTTCGATTCCAAAGGCGCTTCAACCAGCGGAAGAATCTGCGTAGGCTGCCGCTCTTACGATACAGCTCCTCGTAGTAAGACTGACGCCGTTCTTGTTCGCGGCGGCGGCCCGCTGCGATTTGCTCTGGCGTCCACTTCTCAGCCCATAGGATCTCGCCGCGCTCGATCCAGTAGTGAGATTGGCAACGTTCCTGCCAGTTTCCGATAGACGGATTCAGGCTCGGTCCGCTGTCGGTTTCCTCCACCGACCACTCGGTCGGCCCGAGAGGGATTCTGATCTTCGTACCGCATCCGCAGGCGCACAGATGAGTCGCAATGCCAAACTCTTCTGAAACATACAGCACGCAGGGTCTCAGTTCTTTTGGCATGAAGTGAACGCGCTGCAGTTCGAATCTCAAAGTTCCGACTCCCCAACGATCTTTAAGTCGCCAATTTCTAGCAACAGATGGAAATGGGGAATTTCTTCGAAGTAGAAACCTCGTAGCTGTTTGAATCTGATTACAGCCAAGGACGCGTTCAGCGCGTTCAGCTCGCTTATTTGAATGTTGGTGCGATATAAGTTATCGGCGTCTTCTGAAAGCTCGGCTAGGCCCTTTTCACGCACAGCCTTACCGTTACTAGCAGAAAAGTAAGTCGTACGAAGCATGCCGTTCAGAGATCCGTTCTTTCGAGTGAGCCCCATGCCAACATCGATGAACGGAATTCCCTTGGAAAGAAGAAGATCAAAAACTCCCAGGCGAGATGAACCCTTGTCGACGCAGACGAAAGCAAAGGTTACCCCTTCTAGGTCGTCAAGCGAAGATGTGCTGATGAACCTACGTTTTGCTGAAAGTCCCGTGCGGAAGTTTTCGTAACGTGCTTGATAAACGTCGACCTTCGGTTTGTCGAGTTCACTTGCCTCGAGCCGACCTGGCGCGCGAAACGCATTGTGAACATGAAATGCGTCAAGATCGAACGCGCGAATTTCCCGGACTGGTACCTTGACGAGGAAATCCAACAGGTATGCGCCCGTGCCGCCCAGTCCAATCACAGCGACTACGTCATTGTGGAACTTGGCCGATAAATCAGCGATTTCTGCTCGACTTGTCAGAGTGTCATGAAACTTAAAAACGGAATCCGGTACGGTCTCGACGGTGCGAAACGTGTACGGAGAAACTTCCGGGTAAAGCTCCATTGCCGGCCCGGAGACTATGGCGACATAACTCTCTATTTTTTCGAAGAAATCACCGAAGGCACCCGTAGCGCTAGGCTTATTTGAAAAGGATCTCTCCACGACCACGTCTTTGATGGCCTCACTCAATGGAAGCTGAGTAGGTCCGCCGGCAAGATTGTGGATTGACGTTCCATCCACGTTGTGCGGGAACGCGCCAGCAAAGAAGACCTGGTGATCGTCCTGTCTGACACGTTCCCGATCGATGAAAACGAGCTTTGCGACGATTGCGCCGATTCGCAACTGCTTGGCGCTATCCAGATACGGGATATCCCGGACGATCAGGTAATTGCTGTCGAAGCCAACAGCATAGCCTCTCTCGACCAGGCGGCGAATATCGTCGTTATGACTGACCAGTTTTTGAAACACTAAAGATCATTCCTTCCTTGACCTTTACGGAGCCGCCAGGAGCAAGCACTCCTTCAGGCTTATTGCCGTGGCCGTTCTTGTACTTCACGGAATATGTGATTTCGGGATGCTGCGCGAAATCTGGAAATTCCAAGGCGACCACCTGCGCGTACGTGATCTCATCTTTCGTCCATTCGTGCTGAGTTCCGTCAACAATAATTGTGACTGTCTTAGTCTCTACTGCCATGACTTAATTCCTTTCCTTTGGTTTTGGGTGTCTAGTGCCCGTACGACGTGGTACTTCACACGAGTGAACTGCCCGTTGTGCGGCTGCTCTCCATTCTCGACTGCCGGGTTATGTTTGCCGCGTGCTGCGCCGCATTTGCTGTCGTCACCTCCCTCTCCACGCGAGAGCTTGATCCTGCCGCATATGACACTTCCGATATTTCCGCCCAGACCGGCACCAGCAGAGATCGTACGGCCGTATCGTGTTCAGGTGATACGTCCCGGAAATGCTGTGCTCGCCGACGATCCATGCGCCAGTACGCTGGAACGTCACCCATGAAACAAGGAAGACCGCGACGTGCCCCGCAAAATCCGTCACCGTGTCCACCATCCAATTCCAGGTATTAGATGAAGACAGGAATGGGCAAATCGAGCCATCAGTCCACATATGGCGACCATTCGTGAGGTCGATTCCCGTGATCCAGCACCGCGGATCGTCGCGGCCACCGGAGTATGTGATTCGCGCATCGAATGTCCGCAAAAAATCCTCCGGTTGAATCCCTTCCATCCAAGGATGCTTGCAGTGGGTCTTGCCGCAGGCCCGCAAGTGGCGAAGCTCAGCGCCGGAGGCCATGTAGACCGCATTGTTGTGATGGATGTCGTCGAGCAGGTCCAACAATCGCTCCGTGGATTTAATCGGAGTAATCGGGCCTGACCACGAACCGCCGGCTTCCGGGTCCGGCCTGTAGATCAGATCCGGGCAGAATGCCGCCATGCCCTCGACGCTCCTTTGCAGCCTTGAATTCACAACGTCACGGCTTCTCCGTGTGATGGCCGCGGGTGGATGATTCGTCCCGGCGGCTCCGGTTTTGGCGGATGCTCGTGCCTTTCGTGGTCTTTCTCGTGGCCCTCGTCCTTCTTTTCACGCTCGTCCATACTGCTGCCTTTCAACTAACGCCCAATTCGAAACGCCACCGACATCCCGCATGACAATCAAACTTTGGGATGACAGGGCGATTTATTCGAACTCTAAAGGTCACGGCGATTCTTGGCGACGGCGGAGGTGTGTCGGAAACTTCTGGGAGTTTCCTTCAGGCTTTTTTGGGCCTCGTCCGGCGGTGTTTCGGCAACTGTTTTGCGAGATCCGAGATCTTAGCGTCGCCAATCTTAAGAAGGTTGTCGATCACACATTCGCCGATCGTGACTGGCCCTGTGAAGCTGTAGAACCCGTGGTAGTGGTTCTTGATGATGTCGGCGCCAGCTAGGGCCGACTTCAGTTCATTGCGCAAAATAGAAACGCCCTTGAATCCCTGCTCTGCAGTAGCGCCCAAGTCCTTTTTGTGGACTTGCAGACCCTTTCGAAGAGCGACCATCAGGTGCAAGAGCACCTTCAAGGATGCATCGGTCAAGTCTACGGGCGTGGCTCCGACCGTCACCCGAGTCCGGCGGCCCATCCTGTCACCTGGGATGGAGATCAGGACTCCTTGGCTGAAGTCTGGGCGCTGCATCGGCGGTCCGTCGCGACACACGGCGTGGGTCATGCGACCGCTGGATTCGAGGGCACGACGTATTCTGTCGGACACCTGCTGGTTTTCGAGAGGCTTCTGGATCACATCATTGGCACCGTTTCTCATTACCTCGACGGCTTCGTCAGCCTCCCTCGCAAAACCACTAACAATCAGGACCGGCAACCAATAGGCAGTTCCGTTGTGCTCGCCGTGTGCCTGCCGGATCTTTCTCAGAAGAGTTCTTCCGTGTTCGACGTGGCCTTTGATCGAATCCGATACGCTCTTGATCTGTAGATCCAAAAGAATCAGACAAAAAGACTTGCTCTGGAGCGTCGATAGCGCGTCCTCGTGATTGTCCACGATGACACCATCACATTCGGTCGAACGCAGAATGTCCACAAGATCTTCTGCTGTTTCCTTGTCGTCCTCGACGACAAGCGCGACGTGACGTTCTTTCATGCGCGATCACCTTGATGGTGAGTCGGAATCGTGATGTGGACCATCGTGCCACGGCCTTTCACGCTGTCGATGTTCAGTCGGCCTTCGTGTTCCGACTCGACGATCTTGACCGCCAGCGGCAGGCCAAAGCCGGTGCCATTCGGCTTGCTTGTCGCGAATAGTGTGAGCGCGTCGCGCTGGCTTTCCGCGGACATGCCACACCCCGAGTCTTCGACTGTTATAGTGACTAGTCTCTCCTGGACCCGGGCCATGACTTTGATTGGCTTCAGGGCATCCATTTCACGATACGACTCGATGGCATTGACTAGGAGGTTGGTGAGGGCTTGAATGAAGCGCGCCCTTGCGAGCTCAACGACCACGCCTTGCGGCACGTTAATTTCAATGCTCGGCCGCCGCCGTTTGTCTGTTTCGCTCTCAAGCGCCACGGTGGCTGCTTCCTGAACGACTTCCCGCAGAACCTCCCTGTGAAAGCTCAGAGCAGGCTGCGCGGTATACGCGCGCATAGCGTTTAAGACCGCCCCGAGTTGTGCCACACGCCGGCCAATACGTTCGGTCTCTTCGGAAAGATCCTCACGTGAAAGGTTGACCGCTGAGAGGTGCGCGCGTACACGCTCCGCTGAGGCGGCGAGGGGCGACAAAAGCCTTATAACCTCGTGGTACAGTTCTCGGGCGAAAGTATTCGCGATTTCTTCCGCAGCCCGCTTCACGGCATTTCGGCCCTTCGAGCCAAAACGTGCTTCGATGTCGTCCAGGGTCGAATTAATGCGATCTTCGTGCTGTTTTCCCAGCGTGCTCGCGTTCCGCGAATCACGTCGTCGAAGGGCAGCATACTCGGCGGCCTGCCGCACTCGGGTGTTCTGATCGAGCGCAAGTTTCGCTAGCACATTCTCGAAGGCCAAGTGAGGGAGATGTGCCGCGGCGGTCGCGACAGCGCGTCGAACCTCCCATTTCGAGTGACTCGCAAGCCCGACGAGCCTGCACACAATCTCCTCGCCCCTCGGATCGCCCACTATAGCTTGGCGGATGGAGTTGTCCGCGATAGAGATCGCCTCTAGGACAACGGACCAGTCACCCGCGTCGAGAGCCGTCAGCAGTTCCGGGTGCGACACCGCTTTGTCAATGGCCATAGCGAGCCTTGCGCTGCAGGAAAGCCTCGCGTCCACCTTCCAGGATTTTCTCAATCTCGTCTTTGCAGTCATCGACTGTACCAATTTGTTTAAGGGTGGCGTGACGACCGTCGGATGAGAAGACGAAGACGCGCTCTGCCTCACCAAGAACCGGAATGTTCGGATTGTGCGTGACGAAGATCACCTGACGGTTGCCCTTCACCGTTCGGAGAGCCTTGACGATCGTCTCGTACACGAAGGCGTTGTCAAGATTGTCTTCAGGTTGATCGATCAGAAGAGGGCGTTCGCTTTGAGTCAACAAGATGGGCAGGATGGTCGTGCATCTCTGCCCCGTGGATAGCTGTGTCGACTCCTTAAACGTGTCGCCGTCGAGCAGCTCGATGGAGGGGCGATCCTCAAGATCCACCGTTTCGATCGTGTAATAGTTGCCACTCGCTTTGAGGGCATCTACGATCTTTCGTGCTCTGTCGTCGTCAAAGCTGGCCCGCAGTGCCAATGCAGGATAGTCGTTGCTCGCGACCAGGCGAGCCAATTCGCCGGGCAAGAACACTTGTGATAGGCGATCGGCGACAATCGCTTGCTTGACTCCCGCTCCTTTCAGGGCCTCAATAACGAGATCTCGGTACTGCTGCAATTCAGCGGCTTGAGCCACCGTCACCCTGATGCTGGGGAATTGGCTCGAGAGACGCTCCCCCACCTGCCTTCTAAGTGCGAACCGTCGATCACGCAGCTCTGAAGTTCGCTTAAGCAATTCATTTCGAATCGTCATTAAACCTTCTCTGTGCTTCTCCTTTGCCGCCTGCTCGTTTGCTGAGGCCTGCGCATTGGCAAGCGCGGTCTGCAACGCCAAGCGTTCGGCGGCACGCCCTCCTTGTTCCTCAGATGCTGCAAGGATCGTACGGTAATCAGCTTCCTGAACGGCATGGCGCTCAGCAAGCACCTTAGCGTGCCCCCTAATGCGTGTTTCAGCAGTGCGCGCCGCCACGAGAATCGACTCGACTGCCGACCGAAGATGCATTGCGAAAGTCTGAACGTCGGCAGCTAAGGCTTCGAAGAGTTCGCGATTCGGTCCCTCCCGCAAACGGTTGTCGAGTTGTGCCTCAACACTGGATTGAAAGGCCACTTGGCTCGAGCTGATTTCACGAGCGGCCTTCTGCAACCCGGCGATAAGGAGCTCGGGCAATCTCTCTTCTCTAGCGCGTTCGCTCTTCGCTGCATGTGCCTCGTTGATTCTTGCAGCATCTGGCCCGCCCACTTCGGCAAAGCCCTTGAGTCTCTCCTGCAGCACCGGCAGCTCGGAAGCCTTGCCACGAAGGTCATCAACCTCCTGGTCGATACGACGAAGATCGACGCTCGATTGATCGAGCTGGCGCTGTAACTGCTCCATCTCGCGAGCAATCGACGCCGATTCCTGTTCCTGGAAACGGTCGAGCAATTCCAGCTGCGCTGCGGGACTTGACGCGATCTCTTCAATCTCATTCTGACTAAAGACATCCGCGCTGAAAATCTGGTCTCGATCCAACGACACCGGAACCGCGGTGCCCGCTTCGTTTAAGACTTGCACGGTCTCATTTGCTGCACGTCCAGCCGTGTACCGCAGGTCTGTCTTTGTTCGAAGTTCTATCGCCAGTCGACCGGAGCCGAGGTTAGCTTTGACCAACGCGTCAATGACTTTGTGGCGTTGTCCGTTTATCTTTGGATCTGGCATCAGCCCCAGGCCGAATCGAAGGAACTCAAGAGCAGTAGTTTTCCCGGCCCCTCGTCCCCCGATCAGACAATTCAGGCCATCGGCGAACTCCAATCGTGCGCCCGCCAAGAACCCACCCGTTACATGAAGACTGAGCACCGCGTGGTGAGCGGACTGTTTGTGAGTCTGACTCGTCATATTGTCGTGCCGGCAAACTTGTCGTACAAACAACAGCTCACGTCTTGCGCAGCTTTGCTGCTGGACAAACCGATTCTCGGCCCTAGTTCTCTAGGAGTAGTCGCGAGCCTCAACTTAGCATCGTCCGTAGGCAGAAGCAATGACTGGGCAAATCACTGGCCGCCCATAATGACACGATGGAAGTTGAGACGAAGTTCGAAATACTAGGGGGCCGAAAAAGCAGTAGATACACAAAACAAGATTCTCAATCGAACGCTGGTATTAAACCAATTCAACAAGTTTAGCGTGGCGCCCCAGTCAGGGAC
>Ga0207097_1025_pt1 | contig 27120 bp, 26 predicted proteins | sample Alteio_BWMinHeat_87_FD_153541 | JGI IMG/M metagenome (GOLD analysis project Ga0207097, IMG submission 153541) | Enriched cells from forest soil in Barre Woods Harvard Forest LTER site, Petersham, Massachusetts, United States -... | ecosystem: Environmental > Terrestrial > Soil > Temperate forest >...
CTGACGCGCGCGGAACAATTTTACCTTGATCGTATTCTCATTCATTCCGGTCATCTGCGACAACTCCTCCACGGAGTGCCCTTCCACTTCCTTCAGCAGCAGCAGACTGCGATCCTCGCTGGACAGCTTGGCCAGCAGCTTCCCGGCCAGGTCTCGCTGCGCGAGCCTGGTATCCACGGCGGGCCCCTGGTCGATAGCTGTGTCGGTGTTCTGCATGCGCTGGGCGTCTTCTTCAGAAAAATCGCTCTCGTAAACCAGCTTGCGGACCCGCTTCTTGCGCAGGTAATCGTAGCACTCGTTTACCGTAATCTTGTAGATCCAAGTGAGCAGGGAACTGCGGAAATCGAAGTTCTTGATGGAGAAGTAAATCTTCGAGAACACCTGCTGGGCGATGTCTTCGGCGTCGTTATGATTGCGGAGGATCCCGTAGATGATGGAGAAAACCTTGGCCTGGTAGCGCTCCACGATCTCTTTGAACGCGATCTCATCCTTGGCCTGGACGCGGCGGACTAAAGCGGCCTCTTCAGTAGTGCGATGGTCCACTCTGCTCTTTGCCTTAGGATCGGTCGAGGAGGCCGGAAAGGGGAGTACGCCAGCAAGGCCATTCATACATCTTTCGTGACGTGAACCAACCTTGGGCGGTTGCAATCGGTTGGCGTCGAACTGGGGGGTTGGTGGCGGGTTCCCGCATCCTAAAAGGGAGTTTAGCATCGAATAGGCAGGTACATACGGCGGTGGTGCCCAATAGAGGCTTGCCAGACGAGGGACCTTCGGGGGATAATTAAGGTTCGGAGATAGTCGACAAGGAGAGATCTTAGCGATATGGTGCAATTGACTGAGACTGCGGTGACCAAGGTCAGGGAGATTCTAGACTCGCAGGATCCTAAGCCGAGCGGCCTCCGGATTGCTGTCGTAGGGGGCGGCTGCTCCGGGTTCAGCTACTCGATGGCCTTCGAGAATACACCCAATATGCTGGATAAAACGTACAGTTTCGATGGGTTGAAGGTCTTCATCGACCAGGCCAGCCTGCTGTATCTGGACGGGGTCCAGGTGGACTATGTGGAGACCATGGAAGGCTCCGGCTTTAAGTTCAACAATCCGAACGTGAAGAACACCTGCGGCTGCGGGAGCTCCTTCAGCGTTTAACAGATCACACGAGATCGAACGGCCAGGGCGTCGTGAGGGAGGCTCCTCAGACGCTCTTTTCGTTGGTTGATCCCCTCCAACCTTAGAGATTAAAGTCCTTTAATGAAGCTCGACAGCCTCCTCACAGAACGGGTTAATCCGGCATCCCGGGGGATCGACGCGCTTCCGACGGCCGAAATACTGCGGGTCATCAACAAGGAAGACCGGAAGGTCGTGCCCGCGGTAGCCGCTGTGACCCCGCGTGTCGTTGAAGCTGTCGACCGGATCGTGGAAATCATGCGGAATGGCGGAAGGCTGTTCTACATAGGGGCGGGCACTAGCGGCCGCCTGGGGGTGCTGGACGCGGCGGAGTGTCCTCCGACGTTTCATGTGCCGCCCGATCTGTTCCAGGGAATTATCGCGGGCGGGGAAGCGGCGTTGGCGAGGGCCACCGAGGCTAGCGAGGACGATCCGGAGGCTGGCAAAGCCGATCTGACGGCCAGGGGATTCAGTTCCAAGGACGCGCTGGTGGGGATTGCGGCGAGCGGCCGTACGCCGTACGTCCTGGGGGCGGTTCGAGCGGCACGGGAACTTGGGGCGCTGACGATTGGGATCAGTTGTACACCGGAGTCGGAACTCTCGTCGGCGGTGGATATCGCGATTACGCCGCTGGCCGGACCGGAGGTGATTGCGGGGTCCACGCGGATGAAGGCGGGGACGGCCACCAAGCTGGTGCTGAACATGCTAAGTACGGCAGTGATGATCCGGCTGGGCTACGTTTACGGAAACCTGATGGTGAACGTGCAGCCGCGCAACAGTAAGCTGGAGGACCGGGCCCGGCGCATCATCGCGGAGTCGGCCGAGGTGAGTTACGAAAAGGCCGCCGGCTTGCTCAAAAACGCCGGGGGAGATGTGAAGACGGCCATCGTGATGTCGAGGCTTTCGCTGGATCGCGCCGGGGCCGAGGCGAGGCTGCTCGCGTCGGGCGGGAGCATTACGCGGGCCTTACGGGAAATGTCTAATGGATAAGTTCCGGATTCAAGGTGGACGTCCGCTGGAAGGCCAGATAGCAGTCAGCGGGGCAAAGAATTCGGCGCTTCCGGCGCTGGCGGCCTGCCTGCTTACCGCTGAAAAGGTGACGCTAGACAGGATTCCTCAGGTCCGCGACATCGGCACCATGCTGCAGTTGCTGGAACACGCCGGGGCCCGAGTGGATGTGGATGGAGAGCTGGTGACCGTGCGGGCCGAGGACCTGGAGCGGCCCGAGGCTCCCTACGACCTGGTGAAAACCATGCGTGCTTCCAGCCTGGTATTGGGACCGCTGGTGGCGCGTACCGGCCGGGCCCGGGTTTCGATGCCGGGCGGATGCGCGATCGGAGCGCGTCCCATCAATTTGCACGTCGCGGCTCTGGAGCAGCTGGGGGCCGAGATACATCAGTCGCATGGCTATGTGGAAGCGCAAGCTCCGAACGGGCTGCAGGGCGCCTCGGTGCAATTTGACCGCATCACGGTCACCGGCACCGAGGACGTGTTGATGGCGGCGGTTCTGGCAAGCGGGGAAACGGTGATCGGGAACGCCGCACGGGAACCCGAAGTACAGGACCTGGCTGGATTGTTGAACAAAATGGGCGCGCGGATTGAAGGCGCGGGAACGTCCACCATTCGCGTGCAAGGCGTCGCCGCACTGCACGGCGCCGAACACACCATCATTGCCGATCGAATCGAAGCGGGGACATTTCTGATCGCGGCGGCGATGACGCGTGGCGACCTGTTGATCGAGAATTGCGTTCCTGAGCATTTGGACGCGCTGGCACGGAAGCTGCGCGAGGCGGGAGCGGAGGTTACCGAAGCGCGTCCGGACGCCATGCGGGTTCGATCGTGCGGAAGACCGCTCGCAACGGACATTGTCACGGAAGAGTATCCCGGGTTCGCCACCGACCTGCAGGCCCAGTATATGGCGATGATGACCCTGGCCGAGGGTATTTCCTTCATCACGGAAACCATCTTCGAGAACCGCTTCATGCACACGCAGGAGCTGGCGCGGATGGGAGCGAACATTCGAGTGGAAGGGCGGCAGGCTACGGTGGCGGGAGTGGGAGAGCTGACGGGCGCGCAAGTGCTGGCCTCGGACCTGCGGGCCAGCGCGTCGCTGGTTCTGGCCGGCCTGGTGGCGCGCGGCGAGACGATTGTGGATCGCGTGTACCACATAGACCGGGGCTATGAGAGAATCGAGGAAAAACTAGCGCGCGCGGGCGCGCGGATCGAGCGGGTAGGCTGAGAATGAGTGGACCGAAAACACATAACCCGGGCTTCCTGGCGCTGGTCAATGACGCCAAATCGCGGATTCGCGAGGTTGACATCGAGCAATACAAAGGGCTGGTTTCATCCGGCGACCCGCATGTGCTGATCGACGTTCGCGAAGAGAGTGAGTGGGCGGCTGGCCATGCGGCCGGGTCGATGCACTTGGGGAAGGGCATCATCGAGCGGGATATTGAAGCCAAAGTACCCGATAAGAATGCGACGGTGGTGCTGTACTGCGGCGGAGGTTTCCGGTCGGCGCTGGCGGGCGACGCCCTGCGGCAGATGGGCTACGCCAACGTCATCTCGCTGGACGGCGGGTGGCGGGCGTATCAGGCATCTGGCCTGCCGGTGGAGAAGTAATCTCAGGCCAGCAGCGTCACCATAAGGAAATAGACTGTCCCCGCCAACACGCATAGCTGGATGAACTTCACTATTTTGGTGAAGAACGCATTCATGAACTCAAAGCGCAGCGTGAGTGCAGCGGCGCATCCGGTCAGAATCAGCCACAGTGGCACCTTGCTATCGTCTGCGCCTAGCGATCTTGAATATACGGCCAGAACGATATAGAAGATGATCGGAACATTGCTGTCGAGCCAGTTCTTGAACAAGGTGAACATGACGAACAGGGCAAAAGCAACCAACAGGCCCGTCGTTACCGTAAATGCATTGGTCGGCATGGTTCAAAATGACCAGAGGACACTAGAGTAGCCCGTGTGCGCCCGGTAATTCAAGCGGTTGAAGAGCTGCTCGTTATAACCATAATACTGATAACCCACGTTCCAGCGAATCTTTTCCGTTATGCGGAGCGAGAACCGGGCCATGGGAGACCGGAAGGTGAGCGGGAAGGTTTGGGCGGGAGTGAAGACGAACTGCTGTGGAGTGAAGGGAGCGGCGCTGGTCGGATCGCAGACATTGCAGGCGGGCATCCCGCCGCGACCGTCCCCAGTGTCCTGCGTGTGGCTGTAGCCCACGAAGACGTCGGCGCGCTTCCGGATGTCGAATCGAGCGGTTAGTGTGGCGGCGTGCAGGTTGCTGATGTACAGGGACTGTGCTCCCTGGATAAATTGGTTTGAAGCGAAGTAGGCGATTCCACCCACCGTGTCGAGGTGCAGCTTGGAATAGCCGGCGTCGAGCGAAAACCAATTCCGCGGCGTCCAGGATCCGTTGACGCCGTGGTTGCGGGCATGCGATTCGTAAGTGGAAAGCGAAACCGAGTTGGCGTTGTAGTTGGCCTGCGTGGAAGCGGAGAACTGAAAATTCTTCAGTTTGTAAAGTACCCGCGCGCTGACGGCTTGATAATTGCGGTCGGCGATGGGACTTAACGGATGGTCGGCGCGCCCCACCTCACCGTTTACCAGGATGGTAAGCGGCCTGGCGGGCTTCAGGCGAATTCCGAAGATTCCGGAATTGAGCCGGTTCGACTGCTCGGAAGGGACATTCAAGATGTTTCCCTGCACGTTTATTTGTTCTATGGAACGGATCAGGCGGTCCGAGTAATGATATCCGCCATAGAAACTCAGCCACCTGGCAGCCTGGAAGTTCGCGTCGGTCTCATTGGCGACGGTGCGGATGCCCAGGAACTCGAACCTCAGATAGCTCACGCTCTGCGTGGCGTTGTCGAACTGGGCGAAGGTGGAATCGCCGTCGATGCGAAGGTTGTTTACCGCCGTGTGGTTGACGATGCTCAGCTTGGAGGTAGGGAAAAAGCTGAGCGTGAGGTTGCCTGTCAAAGACGGCCGTTGCGCGATGCCGGATGTGACCACCTGACGGTTTGAAGTGACGCCGAACCGTCCGGTGCCGAGGGCGGTCTCGTCCAGGGCGAAGGCGCGGCGCCCGGAAGTGTATGTGAATCGCCCGTTGGCGCTGAAGTATTTTCGCTCCATGAACAAGCCTGCTCGCCAATAGGGGCTGGTGCCATGATACGGCTCGCGGCGCTGGAAGGATATGAGGTGGGTGGTGCTGCTGGGGGTGTCGCCCGAGTTTGGCCCGGACACGTAGCCGGTGTCTTCCTTGAAGTCTTCCCAGCCGCGCATCCAGGTCAGCCGGACGCCGAAAAACTTGACTTCGTTCCCCACGCGATATTCGTTGCGCAGCCGGCGCACGTTTTCGAACAAGGGGAACTCATTGCCTCGCGAATCGAACAACTGGGTGCTGGAGAGAGCCGGACCGTTCTGATTGCCGCGCGAGTAGCCCAGAAAGAATTTCACGTTGGACTGCGGAAACAGCGTGAAGTCGTGGTCCTGCGTAGTGTATTCGGTGTCCAGCAGGTGGTACCCGGTGGCGCCGCCGGTTTGCAAGCCAGGGTTGTAATAATCGTTCAGCCGCCACAGCATGTCGTAGCGATACAAGCCATTCTTCTGTACGCGGAGCGTGGCGCTTTGGTATGGATCGTTCCCGAGGCCCTGCGTGGTGAGCACAATCTCATCGAACAACTTGCCGTGACCGTCCTTGGAGTTGATGGTCAGGAAGCTGGAGAGCAGCCGGATGCCGTCGCCATAATTCACGGTACTGCGATATTGGTCGAAACTGCCGCCAAAGGTGCGGAACCGATAGCCGGTCTCGAAGGAGTTGACGATGTTGTAATCGCTCCAGGTGTCGCCGCGCGGGGACCCTACCGGTTCCGGAGTGGGGGCCACGGTCGGCTGTGCGAGTCCTGCCTCGATCAGCAGCAGGGCCGCGACTACAGTGCGAGCGTGCATGCCGGGTCTCATCGCAGAAAGACCGGATCGGAATTGGACCCGTGTATCCGGACATGGCAGGTGGTGCAGTTCTGATAACGCGGGTCGGCCATGTTATGGCTGGAGGTTTGGACCCGGACGCCTGTGTTTTGACGGCCGAAACTGTTGGCCCCATTGTGGCACTCCAGGCACAAAGTGAAAACCACCGGCCGCCGCAGCAGGCGTGAATTCGTGGAGCCGTGCGGGTAATGGCAAGTCTCGCAACCATCCACGCAAGCAGGCTCGTGCTCATAAACGAATGGTCCGCGCTTTTCGCTGTGACATTTGAGGCAGGGCTCTTCGTTTGAGAGCGCTTGGTCCAGCATGCGGGGGCGCGAGGCCATCCGCCACGTGGGGGCGAAGGCGCCGTGCGGGTTATGGCAGTCCGTGCAAGCCATGAATCCTTCATTGACGCGGTGCTTGAAGGGCATGGAGAATTGCGCGCGAACCTCGGCGTGGCAGCCGTAGCAGAGGTCGGTCTGCCGCTTGGCCAGCAGAAACTTCGGAACGGGCGATTTATGAATAGAGTGGCAACTGGTGCAGACCACTTCATTCAAGGTGTGGGAGGAGCGGCGGATATTGGCGCGGCTCAAGGTTTCCGAATGGCAGCGCAGGCAATTATCCAGAATCTCTTTGGGCTGGAGCTGCGAGAAAGCCAGGATGGTGGCTTTGCCGCCCTTGGCTTCGACGTGCGCCTTGCCGGGACCATGACAGCCTTCGCATCCGGTTCGATCCACCGGCTCCTTGCCGGATGCGACGCTCTTGTTGTGTGGGTTCTTGTAAAACGCGGACGTGACGTCCGGGTGGCAAGTCTTGCAGACACCTCCGCCAACATAGCCGGGGGTGGAGACCGGCTGTGCGAACAACAAAGGAGAGCAGCAAAAAATCCAGACTAACCGTCTCAGACCCGTCACTTGCTCCTACTATAACAAGGATTTTAGAACGTAAAGCTCAATCCGGCCATAGCGACGAAGTCGGACAGCCAGCCGCCGACTTTGGATCCCAGAGCCGGTGCGATCACGTTCTTCGGGAACGGGGTGAGGTAATCGCGAACCTCGACGCGAAACTGGACGGCGCTAGCGACGCGAAATTTGACGCCGCCTCCGACCGAAACCAGCGGTTTGATTTCACTGGTCTTGGTGAGGAGCGCGATGTTGGAGAGCGGCTGGAAAGCTTGCTCCTTGCCGGTTCCGGTGTACACCTTCACGCCCGCTCCGGCCGCGAGAAACGGCGCCACCCGCGCTTCATTCGACCTGTTAAAGTTCAAGACGAAGTCGTAATGAATTGCATTGGTATGGGCGCCGAAGCTGGCGCTCGTGCCGCCCGAGGAGAGCTTCAGGTCGGATTGCTCGTAATCGTAGCGCAGCTCGCCACCCAGGGTCTTGCCGCTATTGTTACCGAGCCAGGCGCTGACAATGTAGCCGTTGGCCAGTTTGGCATCGGCATTGCCGAGCACATTGGTGACAGATTGTGCGGTGTAGAAGCTACCACCTCCGCCGACGCCCACTTCCCATTTCTGGGCGAACGCCGCCGGCGCGACGGCCAGCACCGCAAAAAACGTGAAAGGCAGGAAATGTTTCATATGTCTCCTATTCTATTGCACAACCCGTACGGAAAGCGAATTGGAAAAGGCCCCTTGGGTGATGACCAGCGGCACCGAAATGCCGGTCGGAACATTTTTTGGCACCCGGACATTAATCTGGTTCACTCCGACCTCGCCGGGGGCAGCACCCCAATAGAGCATGGTGAGCTGTGCGCCGCCGAGAGTTACGGTTGGCTTGGTCAAGGCAACGGCCAGCGGACTGGACGGCGCCTGCATTCCGGTGGCTACCGCAGGCGAGGTGGGACCCATGCCCGTCAGGAATATCACCAGCACATCGTCCGGATGAACCGGATCCGTATCCGTGACCAGTTCTCCATTGCTGTTCCGGATAATGGTTGGAAGATCGGTATTGGGGCCGGCCACGCCCGAGCGGAAGACGCTCGGAGCGGTGGGAAGCACCACGATGTTGAAAGTATCGCTACTCCCGCCCGGCGTCCGGAGGATCATCGAAACATTGCCGATGGCCTCAAACGGCATTTGCGCATTCACCTGGTTGGGCGAGACGAACAGGATCGGCACCGGCAGGCCATTTACGGACAGGCAGCTACCAGCCAAGGCGGTGGGCAGCGGAAGGTCGGAAGTGGCCAGACTGACCGGGCTAAGCTGCGTCCCGAATACCGAAATTAAACCGCCGGGCGCGATGCCCTTGCCGAGATCGGCTGCGTTTACGACGCCGTTGATATGCGGGGCAGCCACCGAGATATCGTAGTTCCAAGGAAGAATGGTGAAGCCCGAGACGGTGAGGTTAATAATTCCCGTCCGGCTGGCGAGCGGGGCCAGTGTCCGCGTGAACACGGAGCCGCTGGCGCCCAGCAACGGCGCTTCGGTCATCAGGGTGGCCAGGCTCGCGCTGTTGGTGAAGTTGGTGAGGTCCACTCGTTGGATTACGCCCGGTGAGGTGCTTTGGCCGCCGCTTGAGGAGGGGGCCGGCGCCGTGGTGCGAAATGCAAACTGGTCCACGAAGGCGAATCCGGAAGCAGAGCCCGTCCCGGTTTCGAACTGCGAGATGGGGACCAGCGAAGAGTCGAGCAGGTTGGGCCCTACCACATACAGATTGAAGTTTGAAGCAGCGTAATCGCCACTCAACGCCGTGAAGTCCTTGCGGGACACGGTGAAGGAGTCGACATTCGCGTCGTACAGCATAACGCTGCCGTCGGCTGAAGCCAGCATAATCGACGAGCCGTTGGTGGATGCGGTCAGCACCGAGTTCAACGCCACTTTGTTCTGATAGACTCCGAGACTGGGCAGGCGCGAGCTGATGCGCAGACCCATATCGATGCGGTGAATGTTGGGGTCGCCGCCGGAAGCATTGCGGGTGACCGCCAGAATGGCATTCGAGGAAGAAGCCACGGATTGGACGTAATCGCCGTTGAACATCCGGACCGGCTGGGTGGCTTGGAGGGTTTCCAGGTCAAAGACATCCAGGTAGTGGGAATTGTCGCAGCCCACCAGCAGATAACGCTGATCGAATGTGATCGCCATGCCCATGGGCGTATTACCGGTGCGAAGGGTCCCGACCTGGGTATTATTGATTGCGTCAAAGACCAGGACTTCGTTGGTGTCCTGGCGGAGAATGTAGAAACGGTCCCGCACAGGATCGGCGAGCATGTCCACCAGTTTTCCGGGGATATCCACAAAGCTGCCGCGCTGTTCGGGCTGGCGCGAGTTGATGGATACCCGAACGGCCGTGGGAACGTTCACGGCCTGGGCCGACGTAATGGTAAGCGTCCCCATCACGGTGCCTTTTTGATTGGCAAAGACGTTGGGATCGACGCTGACCGTCACGGTGGCCGGCGTCACGCCGCTCAAGGGGCTCACGTTCAGGCCGGTGGTATTGCTGGAGATGGTGAAGGCGGTATTTCCGCCGCCCGGATCTTCGATGGTCAGGGTTTGCGTAGAGATCCGGCGGTCGCAAAAGTTACCGCGGAAGGTCAGATCCTGTTGCCTTGCGGCGACCCGGTGGGCCTTGGCAAGTGAGCCTACGGTCAGGACCATCACGCCGCTATCGGAAATTCCATACAATGTGGAGCCGTCGCTCGAAAGCACGCTCTTGCCGGCGAAGTTTTCCGGAAGACGAATCTGGCTGCGAACGTTCAGGTTATCCGAATCGACGATCTGCATCACCGGCGCCGGTAAAGTTCCGGGCGGCGGCATTTGCGCGTAAATCAAGTTGCGCGCCGAGTCGATTGCGCTGGTTCCGACGTTCAAGACGCCGGAAATATTCGCGAACTGCGAGATGTTGAAGAAGCTGGAGTCCTTGAGCGTCCAGCCGGCCGTGAAGTAGGATCCGTCCTGGCTGACGCTGATGGCCCGCGGCCCGAGGGTGGGAGACGAGACATAAAACCCAGCGGAAAGAATTCTGCTCGGAACGTTGTAGCTGAACAACAGATTGTCGGAGAATCCATAGATGAATACGCCGTCGGCGGAAGCCGAGACCGAGGCCGAGACAATATTAGGAGGAAAACTGGCCGCGGGCTGGGGCAGAGTCTTGGCGACGAGACCGGCAATGGTATCGAGTTCCTGCGTGGTTCCGGAGGCTGGGTTGAGCAACAGGAAGTCGGTGGAGGTGACCACCAGCGCCAGGCCGTCGACACCAAAGGCGACACCCAGCGGCGGACTGCCCAGAGCGAAGGTCTGTTTGCCGTTGTTGCTGAGGTCGATCACGGTCAGCGCATTGGACGAGGACGCGGGCGGGGCGGCGTTGCCGTAGTGCGCCACCACCAGATAGCGGCCGTCCGGCGAGAGCGCCAGCGAGCTCGGTTGCGCGGCCACGTTGAACGAGGTCGTCACCGTGTTGGTGGCGAGCGACATAACCTCCACGCGATTGGCCGTAAAGTTCGCGATATAGAGCACGCCCCTCGGTTCATCCAGCGCCAGATCCGAGGCATGGCCTCCGATCGACACCACCTTGCCAAAGGTTGCGCCCCAAGCCGTCGCGGCAAGCGAAGAGGCCAGAGCGATCTTCCACCAACTAGATTTGCTCAACATAACAGTACACTCCCAGAAAACAGATTTCCAACTTCTTCTTGGCCCGCAGCTGCATTGCGAGGCGCGGCGGCGGGCCCTGCCGCGCCCCCATTCCATGGGCCGCCTTACTCGGTACCCTTTTTGCGTCGCAGAACAATCAGCCCTAGAAACAGGACTGCGAGCACCGCGCAAACGATGCGAATCATCGAGCTATCCATCGTTTTCTCCTTTCCCGCGAAATGGTTTCGCTACATGTTATTCATCATGGGGAGCAACTCCCGCATGATCTTCATGACCACCGGGCCCACCGTAACCACAAACAGGGAGGGCAAAATACAAAAAAAGATCGGGAAAACCAGTTTCACGCCCAGCTTGGCGGCTTTTTCTTCGGCTATCTGCCGGGCCTGGACGCGCATGTAGTCGGAGTGGGCGCGCAGACTCTGGGCGACGCCCGTGCCAAACCGGTCGGCCTGAATCAACACCGCTACCAGCTTCTTCAGGTCTTCCACGCCGGTACGGTCGGCCAGGTTGCGCAAAGCCTCCGCCCTGCGCTTGCCGGCCTTCAATTCGAAATTCACAATGGCGAACTCCTCGGTGATTTCCGGGTGCGCATGCTCCAGTTCCTTAGCGACTTGCATGATGGCCTGATCGAGGCCGAGGCCCGACTCCACGCAGACCACCAACAGGTCGAGGGCGTTGGCCAAGCCCCGATGGATCTGCTTCTGCCGTCGTTTGGCGGCCAGCCGGACGAACTCGTTGGGTCCGAAGAAACCAACCGCGACCGCGGCCAGCACAGCGGCGGCCTTGTTGCTCGTGTCCATGGTCGAGTTGAGCAGTACCGCTCCGGTGAGGCATGGCACCAGGACGCCAAAGACGGCTTTGGCTCCGTACAAAATCTTCAGCGCGCTGGGATTCCGGTAGCCGGCCCGGATGAGCCGGCGCTGCATCACGGTGACGTCTTTGGGAGAAGTGGGCACCAGCGTTCCCAAACGCTTGACTAAGTCGTGGAAAATCAGGCTGGGATGCGCGGACGGCGTTTCGTGGGACTCCAGTCCGGCGCCTGCCACCCGTTCCATGGCCTCCTTGGGCTTGACATACATCTTCATTCCGGCAAACGAGATTCCAGCCGCGCAGGCGATGAAAATCAGGAAAGCGAAGAAAATTATCATGACCTAGACCTCGATCTTCACAATCTGCCGGATGATGGCGTAGCCGATCAGCTGCAAGGCGATGGCCGAGACCAGCATGATATTTCCCACGTCATCCAGGAAAAAGAACTTGGCGTAATCGGGATTGACATAGAACATGATCACGGCCACGGCGGCGGGAATGCAGCTCAGCGCGGCTCCGGTCATGCGCCCGTGCGCGCTGATGGCCCGGATGCGGCCGCGCAGCTTGAAACGTTCACGGATCACATAGGCCAGCTTGTCCAGAATTTCGGCCAGGTTGCCGCCGGTGCGCTTCTGCAAGAGCACCGCCGAGACGAAGAAGTGCACGTCCAGCGAGGGTACCCGCTTGGCGAGCTTTTGCAGAGCCACATCCAGGGGCAGGCCGAGATTGTGTTCCTCGAAGGTACGCCGGAACTCCCCGGCCAGGGGCTCTTGAAACTCGCGGTGAATCATCTCGAGCGAGACCGAAAAGGCGTGTCCGGCGCGCATCGAACGGGCCACGAACTCCAGACTGTCGGGGAAAAGCTCTTCAAACCGGCGCATCCGCGCGGTGCGCTTGCGCATGACGAACAACAAGGGAAGAGCGCCTGCCACAATGGCCGGGATGTACGCCCAGCGCCGCAATTGACTAGGCAGCGTCATCCATGCAATCGCCCAGCCCGCCACAGATGCCACCAGACAGGTGTTCACCAGCCGATGGGTGCTCCACTTCATGCCGGCTTGTTCAATCAGTTCCTGAAGTTTCGTCTGGAGCTTATATTTCTGTAAGAACTTGGCGGCCAGCAGGCCAGCCTTTTCATCGGTGTTAATCAGGGCGGCGTTCGCGGAGGACGCTTTGGTCTTCTTGGTCTTATTGGTGCCGAGCAGCCTGCTCTTCAGCCGGTCCATGTCGGCATTGCGGAAGGCCTTGGAACAGACCCACCAGATAGCCATTGCGCAGATCCAAACCGCGACGGCGATGATAAGAAACGTCATGGCGCTAGACCTCTACCACTTCGTCGAACAGATCCGCCCGCAGCCGGATTCCGGCCGCCAGGACCTTTTCGTAGAATTTGGGGCGAATACCAGTGGCGGCGAAGCGCCCTACCACCTTCCCATCCGGATTCAAGCCGCGCTTTTCGAAGACGAAAATGTCTTGCAAGGTCACCACTTCACCTTCCATCCCGGTTACCTCGGTGACGTTCACTACGCGGCGGGAGCCATCGGTCAGGCGCGCGGCCTGCACCAGAAGGTGGACGGCGCTGGCGATTTGCTGCCGGATGGACACCATTTGCATATTCGAGTTGGCCAGCGACACCATGACCTCCAGCCTGGATACAGCGTCGCGGGGACTGTTGGCGTGGACCGTGGTGAGCGAGCCGTCGTGACCCGTATTCATGGCTTGCAGCATGTCCAGAGCTTCCTCACCGCGGACTTCGCCCACCACGATGCGGTCCGGACGCATACGCAAGCTGTTCACCAGCAGTTCGCGCTGGCGGACGGCGCCGTTGCCTTCCAGGTTGGCCGGGCGCGTCTCCAGGCGGGCCACGTGCGGCTGCTTCAACTGCAGCTCCGCGGCGTCCTCGATGGTGACGATGCGTTCCTTGGGTGAAATGAACGCCGACAACGCGTTCAACAGCGTGGTCTTTCCGGCGCCCGTGCCGCCGGCGATGATGATGTTCATCTTGGCCTTGACGGCCGCTTCCAGCAGCTCCATCATGCCCTGCGTCATGGCCAGCCGGTCCACCAGATCCTGCGGCATCAACTTGTCGGTGCCGAAACGGCGAATGGACAGCAGCGGTCCGTCCACCGCCAGCGGTGGAATGATAGCGTTCACGCGCGAGCCGTCGCTCAGACGCGCGTCCACCATGGGCGTGGATTCGTCCACGCGGCGGCCAACCTGCGATACGATCTTGTCGATGATCCGCAGCAGATGCTGATTGTCGCGGAAAGTTACCGAGGTGAGCTCCAGCAGGCCCTTCCGCTCGATGTAGACCTGCTTGTGCGTGTTGACCAGGATGTCGGAGATGCTCGGATCCGAAAGCAGCGGCTCGAGTGGTCCTAAACCGAATACTTCGTCCAGCACTTCGTCGCAGATCTGCTGCTTTTCAAGCGAACTAAGCAGAGTCGGTTCGGCGTCAATGAGCGAGATGAGGGCTTGGCGAACCTCGCTGCGCACCCGCTGGTTGTCGATGGTGGCCAGCGCTTCCAGGTTGATTTTGTCCACCAGCTTGCGGTGGAGCGTAAACTTCAGCTCCTGGTATTCGGGCTTCAGCGCGCCCTTCGATTTGCCGCCATTCTTCAGGAGGCGCTGCTCCCAGCTTACTTGTGGCGCCGACGATTTTGGTTCAAGATTCGGAAACATGATAGGTCTTTACTAAGCCGGCGACAGCACCGCCTTGGATTCGGTTACAGCAACCTTCCGGGCAGCCATTCCGTTACCGGACAACCGGTCTGCCAATTTCTCAATCGACTTACCCAGTTCGCAATGCCCATCCACCGGCTGGCCGAGCGTGACCGCCCGGTGCAGGGAAAAGTAGTCATTGGGAATGCAGGAGTGGACTGGACAGTTAAACAGCTTTTCGATGTCGGATCCGGCGATCTCATCGCGGCGGTTGATCCGGTTGACGGTCATCTGGACACGGTCCTTTGGAAAACCCAGTTGGTCCAGCAGATTGACGGCCTTGCGCGCCAGATGGAGACTGGGCAATTCGGACGTGGAAATCAGGAAGGTGCGGTCCGACTCGGAAATGGTCATCAGGCTCAGGCGCTGGAAAACCACCGGAAGGTCGACCACCACCCAGTCGTAGTTCAATCGCGCATATTCCAAGACTGTGTGCAGCCGTGCGGCATCCACCAGACCCGCATAGGGCGTTTCCGGGGCTGGAAGAATATCCACGCCGTCGGAAGCCGCCACCAGGGATGGCCAGATCCCATCGCTCAACTGGTCGGCGAGTTGCAGCGCGTCCAGCAAGGATTTGGTGTTGGTGAGCTTCAGATAAAAGCCGATCATCCCGCCCATCAGATCGAAGTCCACCAGCAGCACCCGCTGGGAGGTGGTTCTCCGCAGCGCGAATGCGGTCTGTGCGGCGAGCGTGGACGCTCCCGAACCCGGCTTCACGCTGGAGAAGGCAATGATGCTTCCAGGCTGCGCGTCGTCGGCCGGCGCGGGCTGCAGCAGGCGGTGCAAACGGGCGATCGCCTCGGCGTGTATGTTCGCATCGAAGGGCGCATACAGGAATTCGCTGGCCCCCATTCGCAGGGAGCGCAGGATGGCCTCGGAGTCATTGCGGACGTGCAGGCCCACGATGTGGGTCGTCATGTTCAGCGCAGTGACGCAACGGATCAGCTCACAGGCAGCATCCAGATCCGTGGCCAAATCCAGCAGAATGACATCCGGCTTGGTTTGGCGCAGACGGACCTCGAGCGTCTGTGCGGAAGGATAGGCCTTCAGTTCCGAGAGGATCTGGAAGGTACGCGCGTGCTCGGTGGCCAGCGCGAACTGGCTCGCCAGCTCGCGGTCCGGCGTGATCGCCAGCGCCGTCAAGACTGGTCCTCGGCCCGTCATCCAATACTCCGCATGCTTTTGCTCGCCATCCGTCTCACTCGTTACTTGTTCCTCTTGGTCGTCTTCGCCGGCGTGGCGTAAGGGTCCGCCGGATTGGACGGCGTGACCATGAATTCCCGCGGCATGAGCGGGACGGGTTTCGCCTCGCCTGGCTGTAGCGGGGTGGTGATTTCCGGCGTCACCAAAACCACCAGCTCGGTGTTGTTCCGGTCCAATTCCTTGCTCTTGAAAAGATTGCCCAGGATCGGAAGGCTGGAGAGGCCGGGAATACGGGAAATGGTCTCGGTGACCCGATTGTCGATCAGCCCTGCGATGACAAAACTTTGTCCTTCGCCGAGTTCGATATTGGTCTCCATTTTGCGGGTCGAAAGAGCCGGAATGTTGAATCCATTGAAGGACAGCGCGTGGGCGAAATCCAGCGCCGATACCTCGGGCTTCACATACAGGCGAATGGTGCTGTTTTCGGTGATGACCGGGTTAAAGGTGAGCCGGATGCCGAATTCCCGGAACTGGATGGTCACCGCGCCGGAATTCGCGCCGCCTTGCAAGACGGGAATGGGAAACTCGCCGCCCACCAGGAAACTGGCTTCCTTGCCGTTGGTGGTAACCAGATTCGGCTCGGCCAGGATCTGAAGCAGGTTGCGCGTCTGCAGCGCCCGCAGCAGTGTCCCCAGGTTGAGATCGTTGCGGAACGCGAAGATGTTCAGAGCGTCGGAAATGTTGAAGCTGGTGGTTTGCTGGGCGCTGGTGCCGCCCGTGCCCGTCACCCCATTGATGGTAGGCGCGGGAAACTGGCCTGTGGTGACGCGGCCCACGGTGTTCGTGGCTCCGGTGGAAATCAGATTCACGGCAAACTGGGTGGCCGCGGAACGGTCCAGTTCGGCGAATTTGACGCGCAACAGGATCTGCTTGTCCACGCCCGGAGCCGCCACCTGCAGGTTGTTGACGATGGTCTTCGCAAACGGAGTTGCCAGCGCGCTGGCGCGGTCGGCGGCCTCTTTGGTCGTAACCCGCCCGGTCAACGACAGAGAATCCCGCGACGATTGTATGTGGATATCCTCTTTGGGGAAGGTCTCTTTCAATAACCGGCGCAACGGTTCCAGATTCTGCTCCACCGTCACGTTATAAAAAGTGCGTTGGCCGGACTTGCTCCATACCACCAACGTCACGGTTCCAAAAGCCTTGCCGTGCACCAGGATTTCACGGCCCGTCACGGGAGAGGCGTCGACGATCTCCGGATTGCTGGTCGAGATCCTCGCGATATCGGCCGGATAGTCGATGACGACGCTTTTTCCGACTGTCAGACGGACATCCTCGGGTCCACCCTGAGCGAACGCCGAAGTAGCGGCCGCGAGAATCAGCAGCACCGGCGCGAAACGCAGTTTCTTGATTGCAGGCATGTTACTTTCCCCCTTTGCCAACCACTTCCACGGTCTTTTGCGTTCCCCGGATGACGATGATCTGATCCGGAGGAGGTGGGGGCGGCGGCGGAGCCGTAGTCACCACATTCACTACCGGAGGCGCACGGCGCACCGGTCTGGGTGCGCTATCCGCCGGCTTCTTGGCGGCCGCGCGCATCCCGTAAAGTTCGCCGACCTCCCGGCCCGCTGTTTTCTCAATGGTGTGGTCGCCACTGTTGCGCAATACGAGCTGAATACGACCCTCGTTATTTGCGAGCGTCAGAGTTTCGGCCTGCTCCGGAGTGGCCAGCAACGTCACGGCGGCGGCTTGAATCGCCTGGCCCCGCGCGTCGGCCTGAATCGCGGTTCCAGCCGAGAGCACCAACATGTTTTGCAACGCGGTGGCGGTCACGGTGCCGTCACCCTTTGGCGGGTGGCCAGTTACCAGGACATCCACCGTCATCCCGGGCAGTACGAAGCCGGAAATGCCGGTAACGTCGTTGACGCGCACCGTCACGGCTCGCATTCCCACCGGGATGATGGGCGCCAGGCCGAGACCGCTGCCGCGCACCGCCAGCCGTCCTTCCAGGATCGGCTCGTCGATCAAAACGTTGCTGATCACCGGGCGGTCGATTACTTCCTCCGCTTTGCCGAAGGCGCCTTTCGGGAAGGCGACTGCCGGGATCTTGCCGAGCTTGATGTCGGCGGGCTTAACAGTGGTCCCCACCGACAAAGGCCGGGCTGCCAGTACGACGTCCTTCAAGTCGGTGGCTTCAACTTTCTTGGGGCCGCCGGCTCGCGCCGTCATCTGGTAGAACACGCTCGAAATCACGAGTGCGAACAGCAGACTCACGCCCAACACAGTCAGAAATCTACGATCCATATCTCTTTCTCCTGCTCCCTTCTACTAGTGGGAATGCAATGCCCATCACGTCTTGGGAACTAAACTCAGCCAGACTCCCGCTGCGATCGCCGGGGCGTACGGGATGGAGGCTGGTCGCCTGTTCAACCCCGCACCGGAACCTGCGCCTTGCGGCGCTTCGAGCGCAACGGATTTTCTACTCCTCAAAATCTCTCGAACGTAGCTCACGCAAATTACAACCAAAGCCATCAACCCGCCGCACCCGGCGGTCCACAAGGCCGCTTCCAGAAGCCGCTTCACTCCCAGTAGCGCGCCGAACCCAGCCATCAGCTTTATGTCGCCCCCGCCCATTCCGCCCAGCAGATAAAAGATCAGGAAAACAGCGGCTCCCGAAAGGGTGCCGAGCAGGGCCGAACCCGCGCCTCGCCAGCCGCCCTGGATGATCTGGAGGATCAAACCGGCCGCGAATGCGGAGCAAGGGATCCAATTCGAAATCCGGCGGCGCGCCACGTCGTCGACGATGGCGGCGACACCAACGATTCCTGCGATCCAAACCTGAGCCGTCACCTCTCACCCGCCTTTCCGAATTGCTTCGTGCGGGCTGTCATGGGCGACTCTTTGAATGCACGGCTGTCTTGTGGTGCACGACCTTCCGGTGCGCGACGCGCACCGCCATACCGCTGCGCCTTGAAGAGCAGCGGCGCCAGGAAACCGGCTTGCAAGGCAAACTCAGCCAGTGCTTTTCCGGAGGGTAGCCGCCAACTTCCTGCATCCAGCCATTCCATTGGCATGCTGGACAAGGGGATCCCAAGTTTCTCTGTAACACGTTGGTTTGTTGAACCTGAAAGATGTAGCTTGGTTCGCATGCCCGTGTTGGCTCTCCTACCCATTGATTCGGCAAACTGGGAGGTTTTCATTAGCCTCGGACCAAGGTTTTCTTTAGTACTGGCTGTGCCGGGGTGGGTGTGGTTCCACCTAGTTCACCTGACTTTGGTGACCTATATGCACAAATAGAATCGCGCGCTTATCATCCTGCACAACTTGCCAGCTTGGGTCCAGTTTCAGTATTTGCGCCAGCGGCCACTCGACGGGCAACAGCGCCACCTCGAAAGCGTGCCGCTTTAGGATTGTTTGCCAGTCATATGACCCCTGGAGTAGATGGAGGTATTGCGTCCCGAGCGATTCGCCGTAAAAGTCGCTGCGCCCATCCACGAAAACCTTCATCCGCGGGTAATAGCTAAAGATCAAATAGTCGCCCCACTGATCGGTGGTAAGCAGCCGGCCGGACTGCAACAAATCGGAATGCTCGTGGATCATTGTGACCGGAAAGGCCTCACTGGGGAAATCGCGCGGCCACTTAAGCGGAGCGTCCACCATAACCAAACCCAGGATCACGACCGCGGGCCATACGCTGGTCCACCGGAAGCCCGGCCTTATATCTTCCCCGACTCGCTGCAGAATGTAGAGAATCGACGACTTCTTGGATGCATCTGCCACCGTCTTCCACCAGGCGCTGAGTTCGGAGGCAATCAGCGGCGCCGCGACGGCGGCATACAGCGGAGCGTGCCGCACGCTGGTGAGCGAAGAATGGGCCAGGAACAACAGCCAAAGCGCCTCCGTCACGCGTTGCCTTCTCAACAGGAAGCCTGTCGCCACGAGGCCGGCCACCAGCAGCAACTCAAACTGAAGCTGGCCTTCGGAGCGAAAGGTCGGAGCTTGAAATTCCTGCACCAGGTTCCGGATCCAATCCGAGCGCAGGTAATCGAGTATGTGAACGTGCAGCGCCGCTCCGTATGGATTGACAAATGAGGCGGCCGAACAGGCCACGAACAGCATTGCATAGCGTCGAACAGCGGGCCAGCGTGGACGTCCGAGCAAAGCTTCCACCGCGCTTCCGGCCACCAGCAGCAGCAGGCAGGCCAAAAACACCAGGAAACCGCCATGCAAATTCGTCCACAGCGCGGTGAGGGGCACCAGCAGCCAGACCCATCCAGTCTTGTTGCGGCGGTCGACCTCAATCACCCAAAGGCTGGCAGGCAGCAACAGCAGGGTCGCCAGATGGGGGCGCGCCAGGAAATGCATACTGGAACCACCCACTGCGAGCAGCGTGGCGAGTGCCGCCAACAATGCGTTGGCTCCCCGCCAAATCGTGTAGCGCAGCAACAGCGTGGCGAATGTTGCGATCAGTGCGCCAGCGAAAAGCACAATGGCCTTCAATCCGCCGACACGGAATAGCACCGCGTACAGTACGTCGGTCAACCATTCCCAGGCAAACCACGGTTGACCCGCTTTCGAGAACGAAAACAAGTCTGCGACCGGGACGGTGTGGTGCGCCAGAATATACTCGCCGGTGCGGATGTGCCAGCCGGTATCGCCATCCATGATCAGCGATTTCCAGCCGCTGGCGCCGCAGATAAACAACCAGGCCAGTAACGCGATAAAGAAGCAATCGGAACAGGATGGCGCCAGGGCGTGGGACCATGGTCCCCACTTGATTTGTGGCCAGGCGGCCCGCGCCGGCTGTAAGGATGAAGTTGAGCTGGCCAAGCTTTGTCATCGACTCGTTTGAGCCAGGGCTTTAGCTTCCAGTTCTAAACAACAGACTCGCGCGAGTGGGCAAGTGGTTTCGCCAGGCGCTAGCCGGTCGACGTTTCGTTGGACTCAATCCCGACCAACTCGCGCCCATGGACCGCCAACGCCAGCCGGTCCTGAAGCCCGGTCTTCTCAAAAATATGCATCAAGTGAACCTTTACAGTACCGGCCATAATGTTAAGATTCTCAGCGATTTGCTTGTTCTTCATTCCGCGGCAAATCAGGCGTACCACCTCCTTCTCCCGAGGAGTGAGGCGGGATGCTTCTTTGCGATGCAGGAACTCGGTAACGTGCTCGTTTTCGTCCATCCAAAGCTTACCGGTTCCGACCACTCGAAGGCACTCGAGCAGCTTGCCGACCGGGAGAGTCTTCTTGGCAATCCCGCGAACGCCCAGTTGCAGCGCTCGAAACGCGTCCATTTCCGGAAGATCCACCGCCCATAGCACCGCATGACAAGGTGACGAAGTTGCCTTCAGACCGGCTACCAGTCTGAGTAAAGGCGTCAAGCCGCCGCTGACGTCCAGCAATGCTACGTTCGGCCGCACGCGATTCAGGGCGTCAAAAGCCTCGCTGATTCTGGACACAGCGCCGACGAATTCCAGATCCCCGCTTTCGGACAGGACCTTTCGAAGGCCTTCCAGAAGGATGGGCTGCGGTTCACACGCAAATACTGAGATAGAGGGCACTCGAAACCGTGCACGTCTATCGACGGCGATGAGACTGCAAGATTAGGTACTAAGATCTTTCCGGGCGGCGTAGCGCACGACAGCCTCCCCCTCGTACCCGGCAAACAGTACTGCATCTACTGAAGACCCTGTCCAATTGTTCACGACGCGGAACGATTGATAGATAATTGAGCAATGGCCATTTCGCACGTTGGGCTGCATCCACGCCCACACCGAACGCATGTGAAGTTGAAGTGGCCATCCTCGCTTACCTTTCCGCTCGTCTTGCTTCTCATCGTCACCTGTTTCTACTGGAAGCTCGTGTTCACGTATCAATATGACTGGATCTGGGGGCCGGATCTGGCGGATCAGATTCTTCCCTGGTTCGAGGAACAGGCCCGGCAACTGCAACACAGCCAGTTTCCGCTCTGGGATCCCCACACCTGGTTGGGCCAGTCCTTCCTTGGGCAGGCACAGCCCGGCACGGCCTATCCGCTCAACTGGATCTTGTGGTTGATTCCACGCCATCATGGCCACATCCAGATGTGGGCGCTGCAGTGGTACTACGTGATGATCCACTACATGGCGGCCTTGTTTTGTTACTGGCTTTGCCGCGATCTGGGGCGCTCGCGCGCGGGCTCGCTGGTAGCGGGACTGGCGTTCGCTCTGGCTGGATATGTCGGCAACATCGATTGGCCGCAGATGGTGAACGCAGCGGTGTGGGCGCCGCTGGTGTTCATGTTTTTGCTGCGAGCCGTTCGGGGAACGCGGCCTTGGTCCAGTGCGGCGCTGTGCGGCCTTTGCCTCGGGATGGCTTGGCTAGCCGGACACCACCAGGTGCCGATCTTCCTCACACTGGCATCCGCCGGGGTCTGGATCTACTACATGCTGAAGGATGGCCGGCTGAATTGGCACATCGCCCGGTTGGCCGCGGCCGCGATGATCTTCGCGCCGGCGGTGGGCGCGTTGCAGATTATTCCCGCCCGCGAGTATGGCCGTCTGGCGCTTCGCTGGGCCGGCGCGCCCTACCCCCTGAGATGGAATGACGTCATCCCCTATTACATCCACCAGGACCACTCGTTGCATCCCAACGGGATGCTGGCCATCCTGTTTCCGGGTATCGGAACGAATTCGGACCCGTTTTTCGGAGTGGTGGCGGTGTCCCTGGCACTGCTCGGTCTGGTGCTGTGCTGGAAACAGCCGGCGGTGAAACTATTCGCAGCCATCGCCCTGGGAGGTCTTTTGTACGCTCTGGGCGGAAACAGCGTATTTCAGGGCTTCATATACTCCATTGTCCCCTGGGTGGAAAAGGCGCGAGTGCCCGCCATGGCAACGCTGCTGTTGCATGTCGGCCTGGCTACGTTGGCCGCCTTCGGCGTGGATAGCCTGGGCGCCTCCGAATCAAGTTCCCGATGGCTCCGCCGCATCAACATCGGCGTGGCCGGGTTCGCCGCGCTTTTGGGCGGAATTCTGCTCGCAGTCTATTTCGGCAGGCAAATGGCGTGGAACGTCGACGACCGGGTCTTCATGACCGTACTTGCCGCCACTCTTATGGCCGCGCTCCTTTACGCTTGGCGTACCGGGAATCTGACCCAGCGCCAAGCCGTCACGTTGTTGACCATGCTGCTGCTGCTGGAAATCGGGAACGAAGCCGGCTTCATGCTGGCCGACCGTAACGATTGGGGCCGCCGGAATTTCATCGAGAAGGCCTGGGGCAATGGCGACCTTGCGGAGTTCTTGCACAAGCAGCCGGGGCCATTCCGCGTAGAGACCCAGACGGAAGACATCGTGCGCAACTGGGGCGACTTTTACAATCTGGATTTCGTCCAGGCTCAGGCCGGCGTCACTGTGACTGCTATTAGTTTGGAACCGCACACGGCGCCAACCAAGAAATTGCTGGGCGTGAAGTATGCTTTGGCGGCCGCGCCATCGGACGGCGACCACCATGAAGTGTTTGCGGGCGCTAGCGGCATCAAGGTCTACGAGAACCCCGATGTCTTCCCTCGGGCTTGGGCAGTTCACCAGCTCGTCCCGATTCAAGCTGCTCAAGAGGTTCGCGAGTTTATCAACGACCACGTCGACGAGTTGCGCTGGAAGGCGCTGATGAAAACTCCGCCGAGCCTCAGGCCTTGCGCCGTGTTCGACGACAAGGTCGCTGTGACAAAATATTCGCCGTCAAACGTCGCCATCGATGCCATAATGAGCTGCGACGGAATGGTGGTGCTCTCCGATAACTTCTATCCCGGCTGGTACGCCGACGTGGACGGAAAACCCGCGCCCATCTATGAAGTAGACGTGGCGCTGCGTGGTGTCCTGGTCCCCCAGGGAACCCACGCCATCACCTTCCGGTACCGGCCGCGTTCCGTATACCTCGGAGCGGCGCTTACCCTTGCAGGCATGTTGAGCGCCGCGGTAATTACTATCTTCAGTAGAAGGAAAGCGCCATTTGCCGAGATACACAAATGACGCACAGGGCGGGTACCTGAGGGTTCCACCAATTCTCGTGCCTGAAACTGCCAGCCCGTTCCTGGATACGGCCGTGAACCCGTTGTTTTGGACGGCGCTTATTCCCGCGGCCGGACGAGGGTCGCGACTGGGGTTCGATAAGCCCAAGATTTTGTTTCCCATTGCGGGCAAGCCCATCCTGGAGTGGCTGGTGGATTTGCTAAGTCCGCTGTGCGGTCAGTTCGTTTTCGTAGTATCGCCGGAAGGAGCCGAGCCGGTTGAAGACTTAGTTGCGCGGTTGCTGCCGGATCGCTACGAGATCGCAATACAACCGTGGCCCCGCGGGATGGCTGACGCGATTGCGTGCGGACTTCCGGCGGTGAAGACACCGAACACGATGATTGTCTGGGGCGATCAGGTTGCATTGCAGCGTGCATCGCTCGAGTTCTGCATGCGAATTCACCAGGGTCCGGCTCAGCCGTCGGCCACCTGCCCCACGCTGTGGCGGGAGCACCCGTATATCCATTTCGAGCGTGATGCATCCGGCAAAATGACGCATTTGTTGCAGGCCCGGGAAGGGGACTCGCTGCCCGAGCGCGGGGAAAGTGATTCGGGCGTCTTCTTCTTCCGCACCGCAGCGCTGCGGCGCGAGCTGCCTGGGCTATTGGAGTCCGGGAAGTGCATCGGAAGGCAGACGGGCGAGTTGAATTTTCTGCCGGTCTTTCCGCTGCTGGAGAGATTGATCAGTGTCCCGATTATGACGGAAGCTGAATCGGTCGGCATAAATTCGCGGGCCGATGCGGAATACCTGGAGCGCCATCTCTTAGGGCGGAAAGTCACCAGATAATTGGTTTGTGAAAACAATCGCCTGATCGCTCCGTAACCGTCGCGGCTCGGAAACAGGGTTGAGTGTTTGCAAGATGCTACCGAGCCACGACCCTACCCAATCCCCGACGCCCGGCCACCGCGCCGAGGCGTGAAGATAGCCAGATCGCCGACGTTTTCCTTCGTCACCGGTCCCTGGAGCTGGATCTCATACCGGCTGAGCAACCAGAGTTCCGGGATGATCTCGGCCGTCAGCCGGCCGTGACAGAAGACCCGGACCGTGGAGCTTTCAGAGACCACGATGGCCACCGCTCCGGTGATGGTGCTGATAGCCGCCCCGGCGAGATGACGGCTGCCGAGCCCCAGTGGCACGCTCAAGGCAGCACCGGCCACCTCCAGATAGCGGCATGCGGAAACGAACACGCCAGCAGAGCTTACTACGAACGCGCCGTCCAGCTGAGCCAGCTCCTTAATGGTCCCCCGCAGGTTTGGGTCGGAGAGATGCTTGGCTGCATCGGAGTGACCCGCGAGTGGGTCGAGGATCAGCAATCGAGAGTGGGCCAGAACTTCTTCGTGGCCGCCGAAGGTGAAGACGGTGCCGATGCGCCTGCCCTCGCGCCCTTCCCGCGCAATCTCGACAGCCAACTCGATCAGCGGCTCAAAGATCTCGGGGTCGTACTCGGTGACCTGACAAAGAATGCTTTCAAACATGGTTCATGATCATGCAAAATCGAGCTCCACTTCATCGATGAAGCACCAGCCCCAGTCTTCGCCCGGTTGGATGGATTGCATAATGGGATGTTGCGTAGCGTGAAAATGTTTGGTGGCGTGCTTGTTCTTGGATGAGTCGCAGCAGCCGACATGGCCGCAGGTCTTACAGAGGCGCAAGTGTACCCAGCGATCGCCCAACTTCAAGCACTCCTCGCATCCGTTGGTCTTCGGTTTGACATCCCGGATCTGGTCAAGATGCGTGCATTGGGACATAAGTCGATTCTACTTAATTATGGGTGATCACAGTAGCTTGCACACCTCGTCGAAGGCAAGACGAGGGCTGCGCGGCATAAGCTTGGACGGATCGCCGTAGCCGAGATTGCACAGGAAATTGGATTTCACCTCGCTAACTGGCGTTGCCGCCGGAAAGAATTCGGCATCCACCTTAGCGTTGTCGAAACCCGACATGGGGCCGCAATCTAATCCCAGCAAGCGCGCCGCCAGGATGAAATAGCCGCCTTGCAGAGTGCCATTGCGAAAAGCGGTTGTCGCGGCAAGTTCCGGCGACTTGGAGAACCACTCCCGCGCGCCCGGATTGTGGGGAAATAACCTCGGCAGGTTCTCATAGAATTTCAAGTCGTGGGCGATGATGGCCGTTACCGGCGCTTGCATGGTCTTGTCCAGGTTCGGCGGCGATAAGGCCGGCGCCAGCCTTTGCTTCGCGGCCGGCGTCCGTAGGAACAATATCCGCGCCGGACTGGAGTTGGCGCTGGTCGGCCCCCATTTCATCAAGTTATAGAGCTGGCGCAAAACATCGTCGGTCACCGGCTGGTTGAGCCACCCGTTGTGAGTACGCGCTTTGCGGAACAGAATATCCAGGGCTTCGTCGCTTAGTGGATGGTCCATGTGTCCTCTAATCATAAACGGAATTGACCGGCTCGCTTGCGATTGCGACGGCTCCGAGTTTTTCCACCGGGAAAACCATTTCTAATGTATATCTATTATGGACAAGAAGTGTCAGAACTCGTACCATTCAAGGCCTATGCTCCACAGGCTGCTGGGCGTATCCATATTGACGTGCCTTTTCGCGGATACTGCGCTTTTTGCCCAGAGCAATCTTGCCACTTTAAGTGGAAGTTTAGTCGATGCACAAGGCGGCAGGCTGACGGACGCGCAAATCGAAGTGCGGGCAGCGAGCACTGGCGCGGTACGCAGCGTGCGTATCAATGCTGCGGGTCTATATGAAGTCGCCGGGTTGGCGCCGGGAGAATACACCGTGGATGTGCGCGCAGCCGGCTTCACGCCGCTCAGCAAACCCGTGCGTCTGGAAGTGGGTCAGCAGATGAGGCTGGGCCTAACCCTCACGGTTGGCGAGCGACGCGAGACTGTGGATATTGTCGCTGCGGCGGAACTTCTCAAGACGTCCGATGCCAGCCTGGGCGAAGTAATCGAGACCAAGTCCGTTCAAGAACTTCCGTTGAACGGGCGCATGCTACTGGACCTGGCGCTGACAGTACCGGGCTCGCACATGAGCCATGGCGCGCAGACGGGCGACATGAATCCGTTGTATTGGCGGCCGGGACAGAACTCGGCAATCAGTATCGGCGGCAACCGGCCGAATGCGAACTATTTCCTGGTGGACGGCGTCACCAATACCGATCCCACGTTCAACACCCAGAACATCAGCTTGTCACCGGACGCGGTTCAGGAGTTCAAAGTACAGACCGGCAGCTATTCGGCCGACATGGGCGGCGCGGGCGGCGGGCAGATCAACATCGCGACCCGCGCGGGCAGCAGCCAATTTCATGGCACGATGTACGAGTTTATCCGGAACGATGCGTTGGACGCGCGCACATTTAACGAGACGATGGGCAGCACTCACCTGGTGCGAAACAATTTCGGCGCGTCGGCAGGCGGGCCCATCTGGGGCAAGAAGACCTTCTTCTTCGCAAACTTTGAGGCGTTGCGGTCAAGCGAAGCGATGACGCAAACCCTCACGGTACCCACGGCGCTCGAAGCCGGCGGTGATTTCAGCCAGAGCGGAACTACGATATACGATCCCACCATGGCGCATGCCAACCCGTCTTTTAACCCATCGAAACCGGTGAGCGCTTCCAATCCTCAGATCCTGCGCGACCCATTCCCGAACAATCGGATTCCGCAGGACCGTCTGAATTCGGTGGCCGCGAAG
>Ga0207097_1032_pt1 | contig 27104 bp, 23 predicted proteins | sample Alteio_BWMinHeat_87_FD_153541 | JGI IMG/M metagenome (GOLD analysis project Ga0207097, IMG submission 153541) | Enriched cells from forest soil in Barre Woods Harvard Forest LTER site, Petersham, Massachusetts, United States -... | ecosystem: Environmental > Terrestrial > Soil > Temperate forest >...
AGGTATAGACTTAATAATAACTGATCATCATAGGCAACAAGATTTAGTACCTGATGCATTCGCTATCGTTAATCCCAATCAATTAGATTGTTCATATCCATTTAAGCATTTAGCTGGAGTGGGTGTTACATTTAAATTACTTTCTTTATTGTATGAAAAATTAAATAAAAAATTGCCTTCAAAGGTTTATGAACTTTTATTACTTGGTACAATTGCAGACGTAGTACCTCTTATCGGAGAAAATAGATTTTGGGTTAGGCATGGTTTACACTATGTTAATAAAGTAGAAAGTTTATCTTTAAAAGTTTTAAAACAAAATGGTAAGATTTCTAAGACAAAGATTGGATCGCTTGACATAGGTTTTTCTATTGCTCCCCAAATTAATGCTTTAGGTAGATTAGAAGATCCTAGACAAGGTGTTAAATTCTTAATAGGTTCTGACAATAAAGAAGTAGAACATGTAGGAACAGTCTTGCTAGAGCTTAATAATACGAGAAAAAAGATAGAAAAATCTATTTTTTTAGAAATAGATTTAAAAATTAAATCTAATCAAATTGATCTATCAAAAGAAAAAATTATTATGGCTGCTAGTGATAATTGGCCCACAGGGGTGATTGGGCTAGTGGCCTCAAGATTTGTTGGTGAATATGGATTACCCACTTTGTTATTTCATTTGACAAAAGATGGAATGGCAAAAGGTTCTTGTAGATCTATTGGTGGTTTTAATATTTTTGACGCATTGAATGAATCTAAAGATTTATTAGAAAAATTTGGGGGCCATTCTCAGGCTGCAGGTCTTTCTTTGAAAGCTGAAAATTTACCTATATTAAAAGAAAGATTAGAGCAATCTATAATAACTAAGTTGTCAGATTTTGACTTAGAGCAAAAATTGAATTTGGAAGCAGAGATTAAACTAATGGATCTAAATAATAAGTTTATATCTGATTTAGAACATCTTGAGCCTTTTGGTCATAAAAATGAAAGACCCTATTTTTATATCAAAGATGTTGTATTGGTGCAAAAACCACTCTTGTTAAAAGATGTGCATATTAAATGTTATATTTTTGCTGATGGGGTTATTAAGCCGGTGATGTTTTTTAATAGTTTGGATCTATTTGAAAAGCTTTCTTCTATTGGTGAAGAATCATTTGATTTGGCTGCTCAGGTTACAGAAAATCATTGGAATGGAAAAACTAATGTGGAGCTTTTGGGGCTAGATGTTTATTTTAAACATGGAAACTTATGATTATAACAATAGATGGTCCGTCTGTTAGTGGAAAATCTTCACTTGCTCGTAATATTGCAAGAGAATTAAATATATACTATTTAAATACAGGTCTTATTTATCGTGCAGTTGCGTATATTTTGGTAAGTAATTTTAATTATTCTGAACAAGATTTGGCTAATGCTAAGTATGAAGATATTACAAAAATTCTTAATCAAGATAAATTTAATTATATTTATCTAAATAACGATTCACATGTTATTTATAATAATATAGATATAACTGAATTTTTACATTCTAGCCAAGTAAGTAAATATGCATCAATTTTAAGTTCTAATTTAAAGACACGAGAAATATTACAAGACTATCAAAAAAATTTTGGTGTAAACAAAGATTTAGTTTGTGATGGTAGAGATTGTGGATCTATTCTGTTTCCTAATGCTGATTTAAAATTTTTTCTTACTGCTTCTATAGATGTTAGAGCAAAACGTTGGCAAAGATATCTTGCAGATCAAGGACAAAACTTGTCACTTGAAGAATGTAAGAAAAAAGTAACTGAACGTGATAATCGCGATAAAAAAGTAGTAGCATCTTTGTCTGTTGTTCCCAAAGATGCTATTGTAATTGATAACTCTAATTTAACTCAAGAAGAAACTGTAAAAGCTGCTTTAGAGAAAATTAAACCTTAGTATATTTTTTTAGTAATTCTTTAATGTGTTGAGAGGATGTTATATAAGGATCTTCTTCTATTAAATCTAATAGATCTAAGCATGCTTGTAGTTTATCTGTTCGCTCACTGATCTGTCTTTCTACAAATAACAAGTTAGATAATTCAAGAGATCTTTGTAATCTTTCTTGTTTTTCATGTTCTTCTTCTTTGCCTATATTTTGAACGTAACTTTTAATATCTCTGTGAGAAGGAGTGCCATGAAATGGTATATAATTTTCATCCAATTCATTAGTATCTGATTTAATACTGCTAAAACCTATAGTAGTTCCAGGTGTAAATGTATATTCTGGGTCTGCAACAGGATACTCATTAGAATTTTCATTAATATATTTTTTTTCAAAATCATTATCAGTTTTCTCATAATGGACCAATGATTCCAATGCAGATAAATTAATTGCGATAGTTCCAGCTAAAATTGATATTTTTATAATAGTATTTTTCATGTAATAGTTCCCTATTTGTTAGAGTTGTTAAAATAGTCTAATTAATTCTCAGATTAATAAATTTTAATTAAAAAAGCCAGCGAAAGCTAAAGAGGGTGTTGAAGCTCAAATAAAATATGATTATAAAGTTATCAAAAATCATTAAAAAATGATGATTTGGATATCAAAAAACGTGAAAATCTAGAAAATATTGACTAAAATCGTGAAAAATATTATATTTTTGATAGGTAAGTTATCATATTTTGGAGAAAAATGATAAAATGTTTAACAGAATTTTAAAATTGCCTTTAAATGGCAAAAGTAGTATTTTTCTTTTTGGTCCAAGAGGAACAGGGAAAACTTCCTGGATTAAGGCCCATTTAAAAGATGAACTTTATTTAGATTTGCTAGATTTTTCTCTTTATAATTTACTTGTAGCAGATCCTAGTAGATTAGAAAATTTAATTCCACCAAATTTTGAAAATTGGATAGTAATTGATGAAGTTCAAAGAATTCCTGAACTTTTAAATGAAGTGCATAGATTAATAGAAGGTAAAAAGCTACGTTTTTTATTAACAGGTTCAAGTGCTAGGACTTTAAAAAGAAAAGGAACCAACCTCTTGGCTGGAAGAGCATTAAGATATAATATGCATCCATTAGTGGCGCAAGAAATGGGAGATTCTTTTAATTTACTTTATGCCCTTAAATATGGCCTACTTCCTTCTGTAATTAATCATGAAGATCCAAAAAAATATTTAGAAACCTATGTTCAGACATATTTACGTGAAGAAGTTTTACAAGAAGGTCTAACAAGAAATATAGGTATTTTTGCTAAGTTCTTGGAAGTTGCCAGTTTTTCTCAGGCACAAGTTTTGAATGTATCAGAAATTGCAAGAGAAGTTGGATTAAATAGGATCGTAATTTCAAATTACCTTGAAATATTAGAAGATCTTCTTTTATCTGTTAGAATTTCTGCATTTAGCTATAGAGCTAAAAGAAAAATTGTTGCGCATCAAAAATTTTATTTTTTTGACACAGGTGTTTTTAGAACTTTACGACCAATGGGTCCCTTGGATACTCAAGAAGAAGCTGATGGCCCTGCTCTAGAAACTCTTTTTCTTCAATCACTTTTAGCTATAAATGATTATTTAGAACTCGGTTATAAGGTATACTTCTGGAGAACTTCTTCAGGGCAGGAAGTTGATTTTGTTATATATGGTCCTAAAGGGTTACATGCATTTGAAATTAAACGTTCTTCAAATATTACCAGCAAGCTTTTAAAGGGCTTAAAGGATTTTAAAGAAGATTATCCGGAAGCTAAGCTTTATATTTTGAATCTTGGCAAACATAAAGAATATTATGGCGATATTTCTGCAATACCAATTGAAGACGCCTTAAAAGAATTACCCAAGTTAATTGGTTAAGTTATAATCTGCAAGACGACTATAGGGACAATCCGCTAAACCACAAATACTACACAATATAATGGTCTTTTTTTTAATTGTGTTAAAATTTTTATTTTCAGAATCATTTTTAGTATTGTTGTCTAATTTTTGATTATTAATTTGATCATTTTGAGTATCAGAATCATCTTTCTTTTTCTTTTTTTTATTTTGATCTATTTGTTGTTGATTTTGTTGTTGCACTTGCTGTTGGTTTTGCATTGCAAAACTTAAATTATTCGTAACTAAACAAATAAATATTGAAAATAGAAATTTTATTTTATTATTCATTTTAATTATCTTTTGTAGCTTTTAAAAAAAGATTTTGGGCTTCCGAATAGGTCATTTGTTTACGACGATCTCCAACGTAAAAATCTCTGGTGAAGTTTTCCCAAGGGCAATTGTAACCAGAGCATTCATTACATTTTTTTGTTATTTTTCGTTGCTCTTCATAAGGACAATTTTCTTGATTACACACGTGACAAATCAAGACAGTTTTTTGTTTGGTTTCGTTAGCATTTTTATTTTCATTGGCATTGCTAGTATCATTATTTAGTTTTTGTCCATTGGTTTGATCACTTTGAGAGTCAGAATCATCTTTCTTTTTCTTTTTATTTTGATCTATTTGTTGTTGATTTTGTTGTTGCGCTTGCTGTTGGTTTTGCATTGCCAAACTTAAATTATTCGCAACTAAACAAATAAACATTGAAAAAAGAAATTTCATTTTATTATTCATATTTTACCTTTCACTATACGTATGATATTTTTTTTCTATTATCAGCTTTCTTTATATCATTAAGAGCTTGATCAAAGTGGTTTTGTTTGATTTTTTGATCTTTAGATCTCATTGCAATTTGGGCAGCCTTATCTATTAAGTTTTTAATATCGGCAGCATTGCAACCTTCCATATTTTGAGCTAATTTATCAAATGAGATAGTTGAATCTATAGGACGATTTTTACCGTAATATTCAAATAGAGCTTTGCGTTTAGTAAGATTCGGTAATGCAACTTCAATTATAGTATCAAATCTTCCTGCACGTAATAATGCTTGATCTAGAGAAGCAGGGGTATTTGTAGCACCGATTACAATCACAGATTCATCTTTATAGAAACCATCCATTTGAGTAAGTAACTCGGTAATTGTACGTTGAGTTTCTGAATTATCTGATGTAGATCGTGAGCCAATTGCGTCTAATTCATCTATAAAAATAATTGTTTTTCCAAAACGGTTACCTTCTGATTTACTTCTTGCTTCATTAAATAAATCACGTACACGTTGTGCACCTACTCCTACAAATTTTTCTATAAAATCAGAACCTTTTGCTTGAATGAATTCACAGCCAGCTTCTTCAGATAATGCACGTACCAATGCGGTTTTACCTGTGCCTGGAGGGCCCGCTAATAAGATCCCTTTTGGAAAAGGCAGACCAAATTTTGAATAATCAAACTCGCCTTTAATCATTTTTACAAGGTCTTCAATTTCTGGCTCAACTCCACCTGCAATTCTTTTAAAACCTTTAGTAGTTTCTTTGTTATTAAAAATGACATCCAAACTATCAATTAATTGTTGAATATTTTTTTCACCTTTTAATATTTTTTCATTAAGGCTCTTTTTAATACCTTCAACTAAATATTTTTCATTAATTTGTAGTGATTTTTCTTTGATAGCTAAAGCAGAACTTTTTTGTATAAGCTCTTTTAAATCAGCAGGACTAAAATTATTAGTTGCTTGAGCAATTTTTTTGATATTTACGTCAGATGCAAGAGGGATATTTTTAGTATAATAATTTAAAAGAAGTTCTCTTTTTTCAAGATCAGGTAAACCAATTTTAATGCTTTTGCTAAACCTTCCTGGTCTTAATAGAGCAGTATCTAAATTTTCCGGGTGATTAGACGCAGCAATGACGATGATTGAATCATCTTCTTCAAAACCATCCATTTGTGTTAGCAATTCTGTAATTGTAGAATCTAGAGCATTTCCTTGACGTTTACCGATAGAATCAATTTCATCAATAAAAAGAATGGTTTTGCCGGATATGCTATTAGCAGCTTTTTGTCGAGCTTCTTTGAATAATTCTCTAATTTTTTTAGAACCTCCACCAACCATTGGATCAACGAATTCTGATCCAGAAGTCGCCATAAATTCACAACCTGCTTCTTCTGAAAGGGCTCTAACTAGTGACGTTTTTCCTGTGCCTGGAGGACCTAGAAGTAAAATCCCTTTTGGAAGATCTAAATTGAAAGTTTTATATTTTGAATCATTTTTTATTTGTTCAACTAATACTTTGATTTCATCAGGTATTTCCCCTACTAGCCTTGCGTATCCTTTTTTTTCATCTTTATTTTTTTTCAATAAATCTGTTATTACTTTTGTGCGTATTAATAAACTAACCTTTTGATCAGGATGATATTTTAATTTTGTATTGAAAATCTGTATAATTCCCTGATATAAATGATTTTCATTAATAATATTAGAATTCTCTTTTTTTGCATAAGTAGTTGCATTATTTATTAGTTGTTTTATATCTGCTGGAGTAAAATTATAAGATACATTGACTATATTTTTAAAATCTAAATTTTGATTAAATTTAATTTTGCATTCTTCATTAAATTTTTTCATTAATAGTTCGCGTTGTTCCGGGTTGGGGTATGTGAGTTCAATTATTTTTTCGAATCTACCGGACCTAACTAAAGATTGATCGAAATTATCTATACTATTACTGGCAGCAATTACTATTACTGATTCGTCCTTTTCAAATCCATCTATTTCGTTCATAAGGGCTAAAACATTGTCTCTTGTTTCTGACCCTTTATTTCCATTATTATTATTTGAACCAAAAACATGGAAATCATCTATAAAAATTATTGTTTTTCCAAAAAAGCTATATTGTGCTTCAGTGCGGGCTTTTCTAAATAATTTTTTTATTTCATCTGCGTCAAGTTCGGAGGCTTTTTTATAAATAAAAGGACAATGAATTTCTTCAGATAGAGCCTTTGCGATTTTTGTTTTACCCATGCCTGATTGTCCAACAATTAAAATTCCTGTTGGAAATTTAACATTTAAATCATTGACATAATTATTCTTGAAACAACAGGCTAGCTCTTGAATATCTTCAGGAGCGCCTCCAATTAAACTTTGAAAGCCTTTTTCTTGAGATTGGCATATAAAATTTGTTGATAAGATTAAAACAAAAGCAACTAATGACTTATTTGAAAATTCCATCGTTCCCCTATAAGGTATATTTTTCATTTTTAATAAGTTAAAATATTACTTTTTATACTACTTTATTAAAAATAAATTGCAAGAGGGGTATTTTTATCTGAATTTATAGACTAGCGCTATTTTCTTTTATAGCAGGGATAATCTTTTTAAGTGATTTATTTTTTTTACTATTTTCAGATTTTTCTAATGGATTTTTTGTTAATGCATGCTTAATAACTTCATCCATAGTTTCTACAAATACCAAGTTTATATCATCTATTTCTTTGATAAATTCCTGGACATCATCATAGTTATCCTTTGGTAAAATTACCGTCTCCATTTTGTATTGTTTTGCTGCCAAGATTTTTTCTTTTAAGCCACCAACAGCTAATACCCTACCACGAAGAGTAATTTCACCAGTCATAGCAATTGCGTTTTTTACAGGTATTTTTGTTAAAGCGGATATTAAAGCTAGACACATAGATATACCAGCAGAAGGACCATCTTTAGGTGTTGCTCCTTCAGGTATATGAATATGAATATCTTTTGATGAATTAAATGAATTTTTTAGCCCAAATTCTAATGCTCTAGATCTAATGTAGCTTAATGCAGCTTGTGCAGACTCTTGCATAACTTCGCCAAGTTGACCTGTAAGTGTTACCCCACCTTTTCCTGGAACTATACTAGATTCTATCTCTAAAACATCGCCACCAAATTCTGTCCAAGCTAATCCCGTAGCTAGACCAATGTTATCTTTTTGTGTATCTAAAGAAGTTTTTCTATATTTTGGATGCCCTAACCATTCCTTTACTACCTCATGGGTAATTGTAAATTTTTTTAATTTATTATCTTTTAGAATTTGTTGGATAACTTTACGCATTAGTTTTGCAATTATGCGCTCTATTTGTCTGACGCCAGCTTCTTTTGTGTATTCAGAGATTATTGTACTTAAAACAACTTCAGGTAAATTAAATTGCTGAGATTTCAGTCCATATTCTTTTAGTTTTTTTGGAATTAAAAATCTATTAACAATTTCAATTTTATCTCTTTCTGTATAACCAGATAAATGTATCACTTCCATTCTATCCAGTAATGGATATGCAATACCTTCCATGTGATTTGCTGTAGTAATAAATATTACATTAGAAAGATCATATTCTATATCTAAAAAGTGATCCGAAAAACCTTTATTTTGCTCTGGATCTAAAACCTCAAGTAAAGCAGATGAAGGATCCCCATGCATATCTCTGGAAATTTTGTCAATTTCATCAAGCAATATTACAGGATTTATTACATTAGTTTTTCTCATCGCCTGAATTATTTTTCCGGGTAATGCTCCTATATATGTTCTTCTATGGCCTCTGATTTCAGCCTCATCTCTTACCCCGCCCAAAGATATTCTGACAAATTCTCTGCCTAGACTTTTGGCAATAGCTTGAGCTAGAGAAGTTTTACCTACCCCTGGTGGGCCAGATAAACATATAATAGTCGCACGTTCAGTATTTCCGGAATATTTTTTTGCAGCTAGAAACTCTATAATTCTCTCTTTGGCTTTTGATAATTTAGCATGACTTTTTTCTAATATAGCTTCAGCTTCTTCAAGACTTATATTATCTTTACTTTTCTTTATCCAGGGAATTGAAATTACCCAGTCAATATAATTTCTGCTGACAACTGCTTCTGCTGAAAGAGGAGGCATTTGCTCTAATCTATTGATTTCTTTTTCAACTTTTTCTAAGGCTTCTTTTGGAAGTTTTAAATTTTTAACTTTTTCTTTAAGATGAACTATTTCTGTCAATTGATCATCTCTGCCTAATTCTTTTTGAATAGCTTTCATCTGTTCAGTTAAATAATATTCTTTTTGATTTTTTTCTACTTGGGTTTGAATATGACTTTTAATTTTTTGTTCTGTCTTTTGTATTTCTAATTCTTTTTTTAATAATGATGCTACCTTTAGCATTCTTTCATTTAGATCAGCAGTTTCTAAGATTTGCTGTCTTTCATTCATTGAAAGATTAGTTAAATGTATAGCTATGGTATCAGTTAAATGGTCCATGTCATCAGCTGTTTGTGTTACTAATGAAAGATCATGTGGAATATTAGGATTTGATTTTGCATAATTAGCGTATAGTATTTGTATTTGCCTCCAAATGGCTTCGTTTTCTACGCTTTTTTCCAAGCTAGTAGTTTCAAGATCCTGGCAACATACTGTTAGGAATTGGCCATTATCTTCAGAGCTTAAGATTCGAGATCTGCAAATTCCTTCTACCAATATCTTTAAGGAATTGTTAGGCATTTTCATTACCTGTAATATTTTTGCTCTAACGCCTGTATCAAATATGTCTTGTCGTTTAGGGTAATCTATATCAGGATGTTTTTGAGTAGTTATAAATATAGTTTTATTTTCTTGTAAAGCATACTCTGTAGCCTTTAAAGATTGATCTCTACCCACAATAATTGGGATTATCCCTTTGGGTAGAATAACAACGTTTTTTAAGGGCAACAGAGAAATAACAAACTGATTTTCACTTTTAGATTTATCTTTAACTTCTTTCATCAAAACCATCCAAATTGCCTAATAGAAAATTAATATGCATAAAATTAGTTTCTTAATAAAAATCAGTTTACCAAAGAGCTTGGTATTAGTAAACTTAAAATAAAACTTTTTATTTAAGTTAATTGAAAGGGTTAATTAGTTATGTATGAAAAATAGGTAAAATTAAATTATTTTTACAAATTCACTATTAAATGGTAATATTTAAACAAATGAATAATTGACACATTGTATAGTTTTTTAACTTATCGGAGATAATTAAGTTATGGATATTGGATTATTATTAACTGTAGTTAAATATGCTTTTTGTGGGCTAATAGCCAGTTTCTTAGGAATATTGGTTCTTTGGTTCTTGAAAGTTGATTTTGCTGATAAACTCATTACTAAGTTTTATGGAAAGTTTACCAGAGAAGAATTGAAAAAATTCTTGTTATTGGCTATTATTTTTGGTTTTGTTATAGGTGTTTATTGGTTATTAAGACCTATAAAAGATGGAATATTCTGTAAAATGTCTGGCTCTCTCAATATTCCTTATGCAAAAATGCTTTCTTTGGTGATAGTTTTTCCTTTAGTAATGATCTATTCAAAACTTGTTGACAAATTTCCTCGTCATAGGGTTTTTTATGCATTATGTACAATTTATGGTGTTTTAGCTTTAATGTTTGCATACTTTTTCTCTAGTTCAACTTTAGGTCTTGCTAATACAGAAGTTATTACATTGGCTGGCGGAAAAACAGACACACAGCATGTACTTCTTCTTGGAAGAATAATTGGCTGGGCATGGTATATATTTATAGAAAGTTTTGGCTCAATAATAGTAGCTCTCTTTTGGTCATTTAATGCTGATATTACATCTCCAGATTCTGCCAAAAAAGGATATCCAATTATAGGTATGGGTGGTCAATTGGGTGGCGTCATGGGCCCATTGCTTATTGCTACACAGGCTAAAAATCTTGGCGCTCATACTATGGCTTTTATAGCAGGAATTTGGATTTTCTGTATTGCATTAATGATTAAAATATTTGTTACTATCACTCCCAAAGAACAGTTGGTTGGTTATCAATCAGCTGAAGAAGCTAATTCGCCTAAAGCTAAGAAAGAGGAAACAGGTTTTACTGAAGGCTTAAAGCTAATGTTGTCAAAGCCTTATCTTTTGGGAATCTTTGCAGTAATTTCTTTATATGAAGTTGTTGTAACTATTTTTGATTTCCAATTAAAATCATTATCTGCTTCTAAATTCGCTTCTGCAGGTGAATTATCTGCCTATTTGGGTGAATATGGTGTCTGGACAAACGGTATAGCACTTGTTTGTATGTTGTTGGGTATTAACGTTATTGCCCGCAAATTAGGATTAACCACAGCTCTTGTCTTAATGCCAATATTAGTGGCTTTTGGTGTGGGTGCATTATTCTTAAGTTCAACATTGGAACCTGAAATTGCACTAACTGTAGCGTTCTGGGTAATGGTGCTTTCAAAGAGTATAAATTATGCTCTTAACCAACCAACAAAAGAGCAGCTATATATTCCTACAACACGTGATACAAAATATAAGGCTAAGGCTTGGACAGAAATGTTTGGCTCGCGTTCATCTAAAGCAGCTGGATCTGTTGTTAATGTAATAAAAAAATATGTTACACCGGATATGTTTGTGATAGTGAGTTCTTTATTTTCGTTGGGCCTAATAGGCATTTGGATAGCTGTTGCGTTTTATCTTGGAAAAACACATAAGAAAGCTGTTACTGAAAATAAGGTTGTTTGTTAATTTAATATATAGTAATTTTTTTAGTTTAATTTTTTAAGAAGTAGTTAAGAAAGGTTAAGCGAAATTTTATGAGTTCCAGATTATTGCGAGTTTTTGAGTTTTTATTCAAAATTGAACGTAGAGAACGATTAAAGTTGCTCTTGTTAACTACTTCTTTTTTCTTTGTAATTGGTGGTTATACAATTATCAAAGAGCTAAAGGATTCAGTATTTATGTCAACGGTTGGTATAGATTATCAGCCTATTGCCAAAGTAATTTCAATGATAGTTCTAGTGCCTGCTATTATTTTCTATTCCTATCTTGTGGATAGATTAAGGCGTTATCAGCTTTTGTATTTTTATAGTTTAGCTTATGCGATTTTAGGATTAATATTCGCGTATTTTATTGCACATCCTTCAATTGGTATTGCAAATACTGATACAAGTCCCTATAGGATTTTTGGTTGGTTGTTTTATTTTTTTGTAGAAGGTTATTCGCCTTTTGTGGTTAGTGTTTTTTGGGCATTTGCTAACTCAATAACATCACCTGAAGCTGCTAAAACTAATTATGGGTTAATGGTTTCAGGATCAAAAATTGGTGGTATGTTTACAGCTGCTTTTGCATGGTATTTATTTAGTTGTAAACCGACCTCTTTTTTTGGATTATCTACTATCGTTAAACATCAGATATTATTGGGGACCTCATCTTTTTTATTATTGTTTGTTCCTTTTATTATTTTATTCTTAATTAGAAAAGTTCCTGGACAGTATTTACATGGATATGAAGCTGTTTATAAAGTGGAAAAGGAAAAATCTAAGGAAGAGTTAGATAATTCTTCAAGTTTTAATAAAAATATTATAAACAATTCTATTTTAAATAAGATTAAAACTTTTTTTACTAAATGTTTTAGATCGTTGCATGTAGGTTCTTCTGGTTTAAAAATGGTTATTAGGCAGCCCTATGTATTTGCTATTTTTGGTATAATATTTTTTTATGAACTTATTAATGTTGTTTTAGGTTATCAAAGATTATTATTGGCAAAAGGAGCAAGTGCCGATATTTCAGAACTTAATTGTGTATTGTTCAAGCAAGTTCTATTGATACATTTTTTTGGTTTCTTGCTTTCATTTTTAGGTACCAATACTTTGTTGAGATTATTAGGTGAAAGACGTTGTTTACTTTTATTGCCATTATTAGTAGCTTTTCTTTTATTGTTTTTTATGATTAGTGGTACTTTAGATGCAATAACGACAGTGTTTATTGGTCTTAGAGTTTTAAATTATGCAATTAGTTATCCATTAAGAGAAAGCTTGTATATACCTACAATTAAGGAAATTAAATTTAAATCAAAATCTTGGATAGATTCATTTGGATCTAAATTAGCAAAAGGTTTCGGTTCTAGTTTCAATATTTTTGCTAAAAATGTTGTCTTGGGAAATTTTGGGATGATAGCATTTGTTGGGGTTCATTATATATTTTTTGGATTAATAATTGGAATGTGGTTTGTCACATCTTATTATTTGGGTAAAAAATATCAGAAATCTATTGATAATAATGAGGTTATTGGCTTTTCTTAGAAAAAGTTGGTTGTTGAATTGCAATTTTAGAGTTTTTAGGTAGACTTTTAGTAATATTTATATGTCTTTGCTTTTAAATTTATGGGTGGCTGATAGTTTATACAAACTAGGCCCTAAAAGCAATAATCGTAACCCTAGGAGTATTTAATATGTCAATTGATTTAAAAGAATTAATTAAAGCTGGTGTACATTTTGGTCATCAAAGGACTAAATGTAACCCAAAAATGTCGCCTTATATTTGGGGACATACAAATGGTGTTAATCTTATAGATGTTTCTAAAACTGCATACGGGCTTGAAAGAGCTGCCAAATTTATTGAGGAGCTTGCTGCCCAAAATAAAACCATATTGTGGATTGGAACAAAGCGAAGTGCGCAAGGTTTGTTGACTGAATCTGCAAAGAAACTTGATATGCCTTATGTTAATCATCATTGGGTTGGTGGGTCCATAACTAATTTTCCCCAGGTTAAAAAATCAGTTACAAAATTACTTCATTATAGAGATATTTTGGAAAAATCTGAAGATTATAACTATACAAAAAAAGAATTGAATTTATTGGGCAAATATGCTGATAAATTAGAAAAAAGTATTGGTGGGATTGTTAAATTAAGTTGGCCAATTGGAGCTATAATTGTAATTGATGCAAAAAAAGAAGATACGGCTATCAGAGAGGCTAAAAAAGCTGGAATACCTGTAGTTGCATTGGTTGATACAAATTCGGACCCTTCATTTATTGATTATGTTATTCCAGGAAATGATGATTCTCCAAAAAGTATAGCAGTTATTTTAGAGTTTCTTAGTCAAGCGGCCCAAAAAGGTAAAGATAGAGCAGCAGCCGATAAATCTTCTATGACGCATGTTAAGCAAAAACAAAAAGCTGTTATTGAATCTGAAGAGTTACTTGCTAAGGTTGCGCAACTTGAAGCTGAAGAAGATGAAGCTGATAAGTCTAAATCTAAAAGAAAGCTTAAGAGCTAATAAATAAATGGAGAGATGTCTGAGTGGCCGAAGGAGCATGATTGGAAATCATGTATGTTTCGAAAGAGGCATCGAGGGTTCGAATCCCTCTCTCTCCACCATACTTCGCTAAAGCTTCCGACTTCGCGTAAAGCTTCGTCGGACAAGTCGTATGGCGGCCTGCACTTCGTAGCTACGAAGTAGCGAAGTAGTGGCCAGTTTCTTTAAAGAATTGACATTATTAATAAAGTCGCAAAGATATTTGAAGGCGAAGTATGCCCTTCGAAGCTCCATAAGGAGCGAAGTAGGGCCGTGACAATAAAAGTATGACTTTGCTTCTACTTCGTAGCTACGAAGTAGAAGTAGGGTAGGGCAATAAGCTCTTCTTAAATTATGAGGGAGTTTGTAAGAGATGGTTATTTAATTTGTCAGGTCCGGAAGGAAGCAGCAAGGGTAATTTAATTTCTGTACAAATTTCCTCGCCTTATTTTTAATAAGATTTGTAAAAATATGTCTAACCAAAACCTTAATCTTGCAAGAAAATGGAGACCCGCTACATTTGATTTATTAGTAGGTCAAGATCTTTCTGTAAGAATTTTAAAAAATGCTCTTTATTTAAATTCATTTTTTCCTGTATATTTATTTGCCGGACAAAGAGGTTGTGGAAAGACGTCTGCCGCACGTATATTTGCTGCAGCTGCTAATTGTCAAAGGCTTTCTGAATTTCAAAGCAATCCCAAATCAGTTTCTGTTCCTTGTATTGAATGTGTGTCCTGTGTTGCTATGCAAAATGGAAAGCATCCTGATTTTATAGAAATTGATGCGGCCTCATATACAGGAGTAGATAATGTTAGACAAATTATTGAAGCATCCACTTTTTTGCCATTAATGGGCAATAAGAAAATCTATTTAATTGATGAAGCGCACATGTTAAGTAAGGCTGCTTTTAATGCATTCTTAAAGATAATGGAAGAGCCGCCTATAAATACTATCTTTATTTTAGCTACTACTGATATACATAAAATAATTGATACTGTGCGTTCTAGATGTTTTCAAGTTTTTTTTACTAATATTGAATCGAAGGTTCTTGCTGAACATTTGAAAAATATTTGCTTAAAAGAATCAGTGAACTTTGATATTGATGGTCTTAAAATTATTGTAAGAGAATCCAAAGGATCAGCAAGAGATGCTATAAATTTATTAGAACAGGTTAGATTTTCTGCACCTATAGTTTCATACAATACAGTTCTGAATGTTCTTGGATATTTATCAGATGAAAGTATATTAAATATTTTTAAGATACTAATTGAAAAATCGTCTATTAAAGAGCTATTACAATTTTTAGATGAGATAGACTTTAATAATTTTTCTGCGCAACATACGTGGGAAATTTTAATAGAATGTTTTAGAGCTTCTATTAGAATCAAACAAGGCATTGACCCTAATTTTTTGCGACATTTAAAAATAGAAGATATTATTAAACCTTATTCTTTAAATGATATCTTATTTGTAATGGAAGAAATTAGTTTGGTAGAAGCTGTATTTTTAAAAACTATTAATAAGCATTCTTTTCTTGAAATGCTTTTTTTGCGTATTTTAAAAAGAGAATCCAATAGTTTTCAAGAAATTAAACATACAAAAGTAGATGTAAAGGATGAAATTGTAAGAATACAAGATATTGATTGGGGTAATTTCATACAAAAGATGAATCAGATAAATGAACCAATGATAAGCTCAATTTTTTCTCAAGCTATTTATCTTGGATATGATTCAGCTACCAATGAAGTTAAAATATCTTTTGATAAAAAATCTCAATTTTTTCAAGAAATGTTAAACGATTCATCACGTTTATGGGCGCCGATATTAAATCAAGTATTTAATGATGGAGCAAAGCTAAATATTAATTTTCAAGAACAAAAAATTGAAGAAAAAGCTTTAATAGTTAAAAAAGAGCCTATCAAGTTGAGGCAAGAGAGTTCTATTGATGTTTCAGATACAAATAAGTGGCAGGTCGCTAATATGCTTTTAAAGAACTTTTCAGGAGTTATCAAAGAGGTTAAAACAGATGAGTAAAGTTGTTATTGTGGGTAGAACAAATGTTGGAAAATCAACATTATTTAATAGGCTTTCTAATGAAGTCAAATCTATAACATTGGATTATGTTGGTGTTACAAGAGATTTTGTTAAGGATATTATTGAATGGGATGGTGTGGAGTTTGAACTAGTTGATACTGGTGGTATGGAATTTGGAAAAACACAAGATCCTATTTTAAAAAAGGTAAGAGAAGTAGGATTGGAGTTGGTAAATGAAGCTGATTTAATAATTTTTGTATGTGATGGGACAATTGGTGTTCTTCCTGAAGATAGAGAAATTGCCAATTTATTGCACAAACTTAATAAAAAAGTAATTCTCGTATCAAATAAAATTGATACAAAAAAGGCTCAAGAAAATCAATATGAATTTGAGCAACTTGGATTTAAAAATTTTATAAATATTTCAGCTCAACACAGTATTGGAATTGGTGATTTATTATCGCTTATTGTTGATATTATTAGACCATTAAAGATATCAAAAAAAGAAGAGCCCCTTTTTAAAGTTTCTTTATTAGGTAAGCCAAATGTGGGTAAATCTTCACTTCTGAATTTACTTGTAAAAAATGAACGAGCAATTGTTTCAGATATACCTGGGACAACTAGGGAAGCGCTAAGTGAAAAAATTAAGTTCTATAAAGAAACTATTCAAATCACAGATACTGCTGGAGTTAGGCGTAAAAGATCTATAAAAGAAAATATAGAAAATTTAATGGTTAAAAGCACTTTTGATGCGGTTAGACATTCTGAGATAGTTCTTCTATTGGTTGATGTTTCCCAAGCCTCAATTTCGGATCAAGAGCTAAAATTAGCTTTTTATGTTTTTGAACAAGGTAAAGCTCTAATAATTTTATTTAACAAACAAGATTTACTTACAGAGCAGAAGAAAAAAGAGCTTGATTTTAGTTTAGAGCCATATAAATATTTGTTTGATAAAATAGAAACACTAAATATTTCTTGCCAAACAGGTAAAAATATTGGGCAGATAATACCCATAGTTGATCAACTATGGAAAAAGTATAGTCAGAAGTTTTCTGATATAGAACTTAATAGTTTATTTAAGAAAGCTTTGCAAAACAAGCCTCTTCACCATAAAACCCTACCTTTAATAGTTTATTCTGTATCCCAAATTCAATCTTCCCCTATAACTATTTTGCTTAAGGTGAATGAACCAAAATGGTTCGGAGAAAGCCAACTTGCTTTTTTTGAGAAATTTCTTAGACAAAAGTATGATTTAAAAGGTGTGCCTGTAGTTTTTACTCTAAAAAAGAAAAATATTTCAAAGTAGAACCTCTTTTGTTATATACTTAAATAAAAAGGAGTTTGTTTAAATGAAAAAAAATATAACTATTAGAGGATCGACCCATAAAGAGTCAGATGATTCTAGAGCAATAAGAAATTATATTGATGAAAATTTAGCTAAAATTGGATATCTTTTGGATCATGTAAAAGATCCTGTATTTATAGATATTACTGTAACTATGGCTAAACCTCACCCTCATCATTGTTTTGATTTTAGACTCCATGGACCACATTTTGAAATAATAGTCAAAAAAGAAAGCCCTGAATTATATTTATCTATTGATGAAGGTTTTGATATAATTTGTCATAAACTTTCTGAGCACAAAAAAGAAATGATTTCTTCAAGAAGAACTGCTGATCGCTATAAGAGCGATTAAATTAATATTGTTTTGATCAGCAGCTGCTAAACTTTTATTCTTCTTTTTATAAAAGTGATTCATCCAAAGTTGAATAAACAGCTTTTCCTCCTGGTGGAGTAACTCTTTTTTGGATTAAATCTTGTGATATTAGAGCTTTTAATTTTTGGTTATCTTTTGATGCATCTAGCATTTGTAATGCAGTTTTACCTTGTTCTGTTTCCAAACTGCTTAAAGAACCTCCGTTTTCCAATAACAATTTTGCTAAATTATAATGATTTAAAGATATTGCTAATAAGAATGCTGAAAATCCATCATTATTGGTAATATTTGGATCAGCTTTTTTTCTTAATAGTTCTTCAGCCATTGCATAGTTCTCTTTAGTATCCTGTTTTCGAGCTGTTACCATTAACGCTGTGAACCCATTACGTCCCTTTATATTAGGATTGGCTCCGCTGCTTAATAGCATATTCACTTTATCTTTATCGTTTTCTTTAACTGCTGTTATTAAAGGTGTATCAGAAGCTTTTTCTTGTTCCTCTTTTCCTTCTTTATTAGTACCATAAGATAATTGTACACAAGACAGACATAATAATAGCGACAACATCTTAAATTTCATAGTAACCTCCTATCTTTGAATAAAATAAACATTAAAATATAAACAATTAACCAGTATATAATTATAATATAAGTTCAAATAGCAAAAAATCAATAGATTTATAAAAATAAACGAATTTACTCATATTTTTACCTGTTTAAACTATTAAGATCTTCGATAACCTGTCCTTGAGATAAGTCATAAAGTTCGCCTCTCCAACACTTTAACAATTGATTATTGTGTGTATCAATTATTAAAATTGTTGGTACTCCTTGGATACAATCTTTATATTTTTCTTTGAGTTCTTTATATGGTTGGCTATTGGTATCAGTAGCGTCAACTTTTAAAAGAACAAAATTTTCTAGGCTTTTTTGTATTTCTGTGTTACCAAATATTTTTTTGTCAATTGCATGGCATAGGGTACAAAAACTTGCCCCTATATCTATAATTAATTTCTTGTTTTGTTGATTAGCGCATGATATAGCTTCTTCATAATTTTTTAACCAAGGTGAAGCTGTTATTTGATTTTCAGGATAGAATGTTTCTTGTACGGCTTTGGAAAAAACAAATATAGAAAATGAAACCATAGAAATACTTAGCAAATTTTTTGTGAATTTCCAGAATCTAGAATCGTATGTATTAATACTTTGTAGATAATATATCCCTGATCCTAAAAGGAATATGCTTGTCATCCAAAGAATTACGCTATATGGAAGTATGTTATTAAGAAAATAAAAACACATACCAAATAACATAAATCCAAAAAGTTTTTTTATTTCTATCATCCACATACCTGATTTAGGTAAAAAATTTATTGAACTTGAAAACAATCCAATTATTAATAATGGAACACTTAGTCCAATGCCAAAAGTAAATAAGAATATAAAACCTAATAGTTTGCTACCCAATGTTGTGACTATACTTAAAAGCAATGCAAGTCCAGGCGAAAGACATGGAGAGGCAACACTTCCACTGATTGCACCAAAAACAAATGCGCCAGTGATTGAGCCTTGATTTGTCATTGTGTTATTTGAGTTATTTAAAAATTTTGGTACGTACATATCATACAATCCAAACATTGATAGAGCTAAATAACCCAATAATATTACCATGGGTATTATAAACCATGGTTGTATTAGAATTTTACCAAAAATATTTCCTGTAAGTGCAGCGGTAAGTCCAAATGTTGCAAATGTTAAAGCTATACCCAGTGTGTAAGATGTTGAAATTAATAAATTTCGCCAAAATGATTTGCTGCCTTGTGATTGTAAGATTCCTACAGTTATGGGAATCATAGGATATATGCATGGAGTTAGACTCATTAATATTCCTAAGATAAAAATAAATATTAAACGAATTGCTGTTGAAGAGCTTTTAGCAATAAAGTTTTGACTAAAACTTGAAAACTTTTGAACCAGTGATCCAAAAGATGTCTTATGCTCTGATTTTTTTGTTGCAACCGGACAGTTTAAATTTTTATTATTACCTAATTTCTCTACGGTAATATTTTCATTAATAGCTTTAGCTTTATCAAATTCTATTGTTAATAAGGTTTCTATTGGGTTTTTACTTTTATTACTTATATAAGAAATAAAAAGTTCAAAATTATTTATTTCAGAATCTTTATTTTTTTTAGCTACAAAATTAATTGAAAAGTCTTTATTAAATACCTCAGCTTCTTTAAATATTGGATCATAAACTTTGTTTGGAATCTGATCAAATTCTAATTTAGATAATTCTATATTTGGGTTATTTGTTGATATACTTATCGATTTTAGATAGATAGATTCATTTTCTAATTTTATATTAATCTTAATTTTTTTATTATTTTGATCTAAGGTCTCAGATGTAAATGTTAACTGGCTATTATTATTATCATGAGTATAAGTGAAATTTGTTAAAAGTAATAAATTTAAAATTAATAGAATTTTTTTCATTTTAGCCTTTAAATCATTTAATTATTAATATATTTATATATAATTATATAATATAACTTATTTAAAATTATGTAAATTATGGGCCTGTATGGAAAAAAAATAATCCACAAAGATCTTGCAGCAGGACGTTGGTTTAAATTTTCATTCATTGAACAGTTTGCAAATGTAGGAAGTGATGTTGAACGAACAATACAATGGAAAAAAAAGGGAAATGCTGAATATAGCAGACAAGCATTTGAAAGAGCTTTAGAGCTCCTAGACTTGACTATCGCTGATCCTAAAAATAGAAAACGCCTAAAAGAGATATTGCGTGTTCGTAATATGTTTGCTGACCACTATATGGGTATCAATGAATTTTCTTTTACTGACGAATATTGGCAAAAATATTTTTATGATTTTGCCTATGCTGCAGCCATACAAAGGGGTAGATAGTGCTTGCAAAGATGATATAATAGAACAAACACAAAATATTTTGGAAATACATGAATCAATACAACGAGCTTTTTGCTGCTTTAGCAAAATCACAAGCAGAAATGAATACCGCTGAACCTAGCAGCACAAATCCATTTTTTAAAAGCAAATACGCAGATTTTAGTGAAATAGTAAGAGTTTCAAGACCGGCATTAACTAAAAATGGTTTATGTGTAATTCAACGTGTTATAAATAATGAAACTGGCATGGAATTATGCACAACTTTAGGACATTCATCTGGTCAATATATTGAATCCATAATCAAAATTAATCCTCTAAAAACAGACGTTCAATCTCTTGGATCATACATCACATATCTAAAACGTTATGCTTATACAGCAATTGTAGGTGTTGTAGTATCAGATGAAGATGATGATGGCGAAGCTTCAATGAAAGAAGTACGTAAACCTATAACCAATATTAAATACACACAGGTATAAAAAAATTATTTCTGAGTTAATGGGCCGTAGGCAAATTGGATTATGGTAGGAAGTAGCTCTGCTGGTAGTTTATTTAAATTAGTTTTCTGTTTATGTATCATTCGTACTGTTAGTTCCAGTTGTATCTGATACTCAAGAAAATCTATTATTTCTTGGAACTCTTTTTCATCTCTGTCATAAGGGTTGTCTTGTGCAGCTACTTTTGCCATTTTAATTATATCTTTTGTTATGAAAAAATTAGGATCTCTTTTTATTAAAGCTTTAATGAGTGGTATTACAACTTTTAATTTACCATAGTGAATTGCTAAATCTAAGAGGTTTTTTAATATTAAATCTGCACCTAGATCAGATAAAGTTTCTATTGATTTTTCTTGTTCATATAAGATAGATCGCTCAAGAGAAGTTAACCCTATTTCATTATAATCTTCAGCCTCTATATTTGCACCTTTAGAATATAGAAATTTAATTACTTCTAGATATCCTAGTTGGCAAGCATAAGCTAGCATGCTTCTGCCTTTTGAATCTCTGGCCTCTATATTTCCACCATTTTGTAAAAATTTTTCAATAACTCTTTTTATTAGGTTTTCATTTGTGTTTTTTTTATCAAACGCCAGTTGTATTTCTAATGGAAGTTTGGGATATTTTCTTTTTAGATTCATATTATAGGAGGGGGTAGTTATTATTAGGATGAAAGCTGATATTTTTAAATTCATTTAACTCTCCTTTTTTTTAGACTTTATATTTTTAATATAAGTTTTGTATGCTATAAAATGGAACAGTTTTTATTATATTTATTTTGTGGTCATAGTTATGAAAATTTCTAAGAAACAATTAGATACTTTAAACGAAATTTTGTTACATAATAATTTAATTAATCAAATATTACAAAAAACATTCCAGCAAAAAGGACAGGCTTTTTTGGTAGGGGGTGCAGTTAGGGATTTACTTTTAGAATTACCCATAAAAGATTTTGATATTGAAATCCATAATTTACGGAGTGAACAATTAGAATCAATACTAAGATTATTTGGATCTGTAAGTTTGGTAGGTAAGTTTTTTGGTGTTTTTAGATTGCATGGCTTGGATATTGATTGGTCCTTACCTCGTGCTGACAGTATTGGCAGAAAACCAAAAGTTGTAATAGATCCTTCGATGAATTTTAAAGAGGCCCTTAGAAGACGCGATGTTACAATTAATTCTATGGGCATAGATCTTGCAAATTTTGAGTTAATGGACCCCTTTAATGGATTCAATGATTTGCAAGATAAGGTTTTAAGAGCAACTGATAAAAATCTGTTTGTTGAGGATCCTTTAAGATTTTATCGAGTGATGCAATTTGTTGGAAGATTTTGCATGGAACCTGATAATGAATTAAATGAAATTTGCTCAAAGATGGATATTTCAGGAGTTTCAAGAGAACGCATAGAAGAAGAGTTTAAAAAATTATTTTTAAAATCTAAAAAACCATCGTTAGCAATCAATTGGTTGAGAAAAATTGGTAGATTAGAAGGAATTCTGCCGGAACTTTATGCATGTATTGGTGTCACTCAGGAACCTAAGTGGCATCCTGAGGGAGATGTTTATGAGCATACCATGCAATCTATTGATGCAGCAGCCAACCTTGAATATTCATCAGAATTTGAACGATTAGTTTTAATGTGGGCCGCTTTGTGTCATGATTTAGGTAAAAATGGGACAACAAAACTGATTGATGATAAATATACAAGTTATGGACATGAACATGTAAGTGCAAAATTAGCTTATAAACTACTGAGTAGAATTACTTATAATAAAGATTTAATTGATGCGGTTTGTACTCTTGTTAAATATCATATGCAACCAGGTCAACTTGTATCTCAAAATGCAAAAATTTCTGCATATAAAAGATTGGCCAATAAGCTGGGTCATAATGTTAATATGGCTATGTTGAGTAAGTTATTTTTGAGCGATAGATTGGCCAGAAATCCAATTAAGGGACAACCTTTGAATGAAAAAAACCTTGATGTAGAAAAATTTTTAAAAAAAGCTCAAGATTTAGACATTTTACATCATCCAGAAGTTCCAGTTTTAAGTGGTAAAGATTTGCTTGGTATTATTGAACCTGGAATCCAAATGGGTAAAATTTTAAAAAAAGCTTATGAAATTCAAATTGAAGATGGAATAAAAAATAAAGATGAATTAAAAAATAAAGTTCTGGAAAATTTTAAAAGTAATATGAATTAACTAATTTTTTGGTGTATAATAGATTTCGTGCGTAATTAGATCCGTCGTATCCCTCGTCCTTCGACTTCATGCTGCGCATTTCGCTCAGGATGACCGGGGGAGGGAAGAACAAGGTCCAGTCATGCTGATACTTCGACTTCGCTCAGTATGATAGGCCTTATTTTGCTTGCCTGGGCGCCGAAGTTTTAACGAAGGCGGCTCGAAGCATCGGGACGAGCGGATCAAGAGAGTTTTCCTTGCGCTCGTGGTGAGCCTGTCGAACCATACGAGCTGGTTTTTAAAAAAAAATTAAAAAGTAATTTGAAAAAGAAGGAATTTTATGGCGCCAGTTATGGGATCTTCATTGTGGCAGTTGGTTTATAACTCTGATAGATTAACATGGGCAGTCATGTTAGTGCTTTTTGGAATGTCTGTAATTTGTTGGTCAATTTTATTTTATAAATTGATTGTATGGCGAATTAAAAAAAAGCAGTTAAAAGATTCTATATCAAATTTAAAGGACGCAAAAAATTTGGAAGATGTAATACAAATTACCGGTAAATTTTCTAACACTCTTCCAGGTTTATTTTTATCTAAAAATTTAAACGTCATCAAGACTTTACTTGTAACAGAACATGGAACTAAATCGGATCTTTCTGAGCGTGATTTAGATTTTATTAGAGATCTTACCAATAGTTCTATAGATTCTTTTATGCATCAAGAAGATTCTTATTTATCAACATTATCAGTTTGTGCATCTTCATCAACTTTAATAGGTTTGTTTGGAACAGTTTGGGGTTTGATAAATGCTTTTATAGATATAAGCAAAGCCCAATCAGCAGATATAGCAGCTGTAGCTCCTGGTATAGCTGAGGCCCTTATTACAACTTTAGGTGGATTAATTGTAGCTATTCCCGCACTGGTGATGTATTATAATTTAAAGAGTGAATCTGAATCTATAGAGCAATCTATTATTGCTCTATCAAATAGATTGTTAATAGTTGTAGAAAAACAATTTAATAAATCAGGAGTAAATAATGTATTTGAGTCGAAGAAAGCGGAATCGTGGATTGGCTCCAGAAATAACCTTGACTCCCTTAATTGATACGACGTTAACGTTACTAGTAATTTTTATGATTACCACTCCAATAATGCAAAACTCCTTGAAGGTTGCTTTGCCTGAAGCTAAAACCCAGTCTGAGAAATTTTCTGCAAGTCAACGTTATATTGAAGTATATATTGGAAAAGATAAAAATAAATTAAATAAGCTGATATATTTTGTTAATGATACTTTAATTGATCTTGAAAATGTTGCGAAGCTGATTGATAAAGAACTAAAAAAATCTTCCAATAAGATTGTTATATTAAAAGGGGATAAATCAGTTGAATATGAATCAATAATAAAGGTTTTAGATTTAATTAATTCAATTGAAGGCGAAAAATATGTGGCCCTTGCTACAAAAAAAGCAACTTAAAGTATGTTTGTTTTTTCCACAATTAATTTTACTTTCATTATTGTTACATTTATTAATTATTTTTATAATGTTTTTGAGTAAGCAGCAAGTTGTTAGTCTTCATATGAAAATTAATAAGGATCAATTTTATTCAAAAAATATAATAGTTTTGCCATTTGAAAAGACTATTCCAGGTGCTTTAGAAAAATTACAGCAAAAAGGTTCAGCAAAATCTAAGGGTATAAATGGATCTAAGTTGGTCGTTAAAAAATCTATGACAAAATCCAAAAATCCTAAAATATTTGTAGATAATAAAAAGATAATAAAAAATAAAAAAACTTTAGAAATAGAAAAATTAGCTCAACAAAAAGAATCACAAAAGATGGAATTAGCTGAGGAGCCTGTCTTAGTTGAAACCGAAATTTTGCCTGAAAAAGTTGTTCTTGAAAAAAATATAAATGTAAATGAAGATACTTCTGATAATGTAATTTATATTGGCAGACAAGATTTGCAAACTATTGAACTTTATCAAGATGTTCAACAAGAAATATTGTTGCATTGGTTTCCACCTTCAGGGTTATCAAAAGATTTGAAGTGTATAGCATCTTTTAAAGTTGATTTAAATGGTAATATTAGTGATATAAAAATAGATCAATCTTCTAAAGCATTGGCTTATGATTTGAGTGTGCGTAATTCTATATCAAAAATTAAACTACCAAGACAAGTTTGGGGCAAGAGGATTTCTTTAGAATTTATTCAAGGCTAAAAAATGTTTATATTAAAAAAATTATTTTTAATTATTTTAAGTTTTTTGTTTTTCTTACCTATATTTGCTCAAGAAAAACTAGATACATTAGAAGTTAATATTTGTGCAAAAAATTATCAAAAAATGAAGTTTTTGGTTGCTATTGTAGGAGAGCCTGATCAAGAATTAACCAATTTTGTTCAAACTTTAAAAAAAGATTTAGAAACTAATTTTGATGTTGTTATTGAAAATATAGACAAATTAAAATCTAAAAAAGATTTGAAACGTTTAGAAGATTTAGGTTATACGTTAGGTTTATTTATTGATAGAATCTCACGAACTTTCATAGAATGGCGATTGTATGACATAGCTCAATTTAATATGCTCAAAGGAAAGAAAATAAATTATTCTTGTAATAATAAGATTGAGAATATGGCCCATAGTTTAGCAGATGAATTATGGCCAGACATTACTTGCCAAGAAGGATCTTTTTCTAGTATGATAGCGGCATGTAAAAAAATGCATTTAAAAAATAAGAGCTATCACAGTTCCATTTATATATTTCATCCTACAGATGATTTGGAAAAAGATTTAGATCCTTTGGTTAGCGAACCTACCATTTTTGTTTCTACTAGATGGCATAATTTAAGACCTACTGTTTATTATTCTAAGCATACTAATTATAATGTGCGTTTAATGTCTGTGGATTTGTTTAAGAATAAACAAATAGTGGCAAATTTTGAGGGTTTAAACCTTACTCCATCCTTTTCGCCTTTAGGCAATATTATATTGCTTTTGACTCGCAATGGTAAAAGCAGAGTTTGTAAGTATAAGTTTGATTTAAAAAGAAAAAAGGGTCTTTATATACCGTTAACTACAAATTCTATACATGCTATATCTCCTTCTTTTATTGATGAAAATAGAATTGTTTTTTGTGCCATAGATAGTGCAAATAAGCCAAAAATTGCAATTCTTCATTTGGATAAAAATAATAAAATTGAATATATTACTGAATCTGGGTACTGTGTATCCCCTTGTTATAGTTTAAAAAATGGTAAAATAGCTTATTGTAAGAAGGTCCAGGGTTATTTGCAGCTGTTCTTATATGATTTAAATACTCAAAATCATAGACAGGTAACTTTTGATAAGGGTGATAAAGATAGTTGTAGTTGGTCTCCATGCGGCAATTATTTGGTTTTTAGTGTAGAAAACAAAAAAGAGAGCAGAATCTGTATTTTTAATCTTATTTCTAATCAAAATCGCTTTATTTCACCCAAAAATGAATACTGGTGTTATCCTTCCTGGTCTCCTGTATATAATAAATTTTAAAACCTATATACATAAAATTAATTAATTTCTTGACTTATTTTAATATTCAATTAGAATAATATATTATATTGTGATTTATATTAAATAATTGGGGGTTAAGATGGAAAATAAAAAACTGATGATGATGCTAATTGCTTTGATGGGGATAAGTTCGAGTATAGTAGGTATGGATTACGGGGATTTATTTAATGAAGCAAATCCAGGTACAGAATTAGTCAATGAAAGAGGTGAAACCCCAAATAAGAGGCAAAAAATTAGTCATGGATCGGCTCAAGGGTCATTACAAGAAGAATCTAAAGAAGAGCTTGAAGAAGCAGAATTTACTTATG
>Ga0207097_1033_pt1 | contig 26880 bp, 24 predicted proteins | sample Alteio_BWMinHeat_87_FD_153541 | JGI IMG/M metagenome (GOLD analysis project Ga0207097, IMG submission 153541) | Enriched cells from forest soil in Barre Woods Harvard Forest LTER site, Petersham, Massachusetts, United States -... | ecosystem: Environmental > Terrestrial > Soil > Temperate forest >...
GCAGCAGCAGCTTGGTTATATGGAGATTTCCATGTCAATACAAACGAGAAGCTTACGGCTCCTGAAAATGCTATTTTATCGCCTTTTAATTTCACTTCAAAAGATCACTTTGATGCGGGTAGAGCCATTACAGATATTGCTCTTGGATTGCGCTACGGCTACGAATTTGAAGATTTTGGCGCTTTTAATGTTCAGCTTGCTTGGGAACAATATTTTTTCTTCAATCAAAACCAGTTTGAAGACACTAATGGGGCCTCTTTTGTTACAGGAACTGACTTAACCATGCAAGGACTTACTCTATCCTTCGGCGTAGAGTTTTAAAAAATTTATATGTTTTAAAGGAGAAAATTATGAAAGGGAAGAAATTATTACTAGGAGCAGCTTCAGCGCTGCTTTGTTTTACTGTTAACTTAAGCGGGGCTCTGGAATATATTCAGGTGGAGCGTTACTCTAAACAGCTTTTGAGAGGCGCTGCATCGCCAAGTGATAAGGCGTCAGCAATAGTTATTTTTGAAAATTCTTTTAGTTCGGCCAATGCTGCGACGTATTTTGAGGTGGATTTAGCTAATGGCGTGATTATTATAAAAAACCCAGGAAATTATCTTGTAGATTTTGGGGGAGTTGGAACGGGTTCAAAAATAAACAGTCGAGACCTAAAGGTGCTGCCTGTATCCTCCTGGGGATTCTCTGTTGTATCTGACGTGAATTCTGATTTACAATTCCTCGCTGCAGCTTCTGTCCCAGCTTCAACTGTTGTTAATACGCCAAACTCGCAGTTTAAAAGCACAGAGAAACTCTCAGCTGGGCTTTCTAAAACTACCCAAATAACCACTACAGCTGCAAATACAGCTATTTCTCTTCGTGGATTAAATCTATTGAGTTCAAGTGAGCAAGTAGAAATAGAAGCGGCAGATCCTACTAAGGCTTTTAATCCTAATGCTAGACCAGCGAACATTAGCCCATTAGCTTTACCAGAGACTTCTGCTTATATGAATATAACCGTTGTACCTTAATTCTTTTTAATAGGCGCAAATTATTTGCGCCTATTTTCAGCTTTACCATATACCCAAACAATGCCTCTGCCTTTTCACTTATTAGCGAGCCTCTTTAAAGCTTCTTTATTTTCTTCGATGATTTTTTCTACTAGAGGAGTGATTTCAACGTCTGAAATATTCATTTCTTTAGATCCAGTTAATACGCGAGAGCGAATATAATCTTGTAAGGAAACGCCTTCTAGTGCAGCCATAGCTTTTAGTTTTCTGTAGTCAAAGCATTGGAAGCCGAGCGACAAAAGCAGCGATATAAATGATACAATGATATGAATGATGAAGAAAAAAATAAAAAATATCATTCTTATCATTGTATCATTCTTATCATTTCCTTGCTGCTAATTCCTTAAAGCCTTAGCCAAAATCATGAGTGTACCCAATTTTTGAAGTTTCTTGGGTATACACGCTTAAGTAACAAGGTAGCAGGGATTAGAAATAAAATCCCAATTAATGAAAATATCAGTGGATAATTTAATTAAGATTGTGCTACTATTTCATACATGGAAAATGTAGAAACAACTTTTACTTCCTTTTCTTTACCTAGGCAAAAGCTAAATAGCTTCTGTTTGTACTCCTCTTATTACCGCTAAAAGCGGTATAAATCTTAGAATTTTTTTATTACATATTTTATTTTACAAAAAAATAAGAGGCTCTCGATGTTCCACTTTTTACGGCTTTCTGGGGTGATTCCAGCAAAGCCAGATCAAAGTGAAGCGCTTCGAGCGAGAAGTTCATAGCGGGTAGCTATGGACGCCGAGGAGAATTGATCTGGCAAAGCTGGAATTGCCCCAGAAAGCCGTAAAAAGTGGAACATCGAGGGTATGTTCATGTCTATGAGGGTTGAAGAAAAAAGAGTTTTAGGAGGGGATTTACTTCCTTCTATAGAAAAGGTGGAAGTAGCTAAAGCGCTTTCCTTAAGCTTTATTATTACAGAAGTGGTTAAGCGTGCACTGCTTCTTTTTTTAGAAAAAAATTTTAGCGCTTTTGATGCCCCTGTTGGAGATAACTCGTGTAAAATAAGGGCCGTTAGGGTGGCTCTTATTGCTAAGCGTTTTATGCGTGATTTGGGGTTCTCTGAAGAGTTCGAGCAGCTCTTAAAGCAGCTTGAGTTAATAGCCAAAAGAATCCAAGAAGTAATTCCTTCTAAAAAGACTTTGAGTTTAAAAGAATTTAGGGTTCTAACCGGCATTGAGTTTGAAATGTCGAGTGATGTTGCTTTTCTTGTGCGCTCCCATTTTTTATTTCTTGTTAAAAGAGAGGGGGTATACGAAGGGACAAATCCTGCCATTCTTCAACAAATAGCACCTATTGCTAATTCTACTGCAAAGGATTGGATTTTTGGAATGAAGCAGGAATTAGCTAGGGCTTCGGTAGAATTTGTGCGGAAAGTGGCTTTAACAATGAAGCATGAAAGAGCGCCTATTTTACAAAAGATGGTTGCAGATTCTTTTGTAAGAACTTATGAAAAAAGACCGGTGCTCAGTAATACCCACTCTATGGAGATTCTTTTTAGAGAAGTTTTAAGAGAAAATCTGTTCGTTGTTTTTAAAAGTGGAAAGGAAACTATTTTATTTCATTCTAATAGTTTTCAAACAGCGCTTACTCCCGCCAAGGAAGTAGACCAAAATGATGTTGATCATCCGGCAATTGTTATTGAAGCGGAAGGAGTAAATGAAGGCGCATTTTTTGATAAGCTTCTTGCAAGAGCTGCTCAAGACCCTCAATACCTAGATGGGGAAAAATCGGAGCCTATTGTATTTGACCTCCATTTGAACGATCCTTTAATTAAGCAAGAGCAGCGAAGATTTAGCGAACTTGCGCAACTATCTGTTTCTTTTCGGATTAACCATATTTTATGTGATAGGGTAGGAAGCTTAATTAAGCCAGAATGCTCTTGGCACTCTTGTAACTGGATGGGAGATGACCTTAATATCAAGCCCGGCTCCTGGTCAAAATGCTAAAAAAATAACGAGAGGAACAAAGAGGATAAATTTGGTTCTTGGGAATTATCTGGATTCTTGCTTTTCATCTTTCTTCTCTCTCTCTGTGCTCTGTGATCTCTGTGGTAAAAACTTATTGTAGAACGCCCATATCTAACGTGTTAGCATATTTTTTACCACAGAGATCACAGAGCACACAGAGAGAAGAAAGATTGTCCAATTCCTTTCTTTATAAAATTTAGCCCCCAATTCTTTCCAAGAATCATAAATTTCTTCTCTTTGTTCTTTAAAATCTTAATGTTTTTTCTTTGACAAAGTTTTTTTGGGGGTTTAAGTTGAGGAGAAACTTTGGAGCTTTTTATGACAAAAGCCTTGATGCCGATGAATGTATTCATTAACCGTGTAATACGAAACCTTTTTATTGGTTTTGCCATTATCCTTATTTCCTTAAGCCTAGGTATCTGGGGGTATTGGCATTTTGAGAAGATGGGTTTTGTAGAAGCTTATGAAAATGCGGCCATGATTTTGTCAGGCATGGGGCCAGTTAGCCCGATAAAAACGGAAGGTGGAAAGATATTTGCTGGTACTTACGCTCTTTTTAGCGGAATTATATTTCTCATTGTAATTGCTGTAATTATTGCTCCTGTATTCCATCGATTCCTTCATAAATTCATTATTAGCCAAAAATAGTTTAAGTCTTTAATTCTCTAAGAAACTACGTGTCCATTTTTTAATGTAAATAAAAATTAATTATTCATTTTATATTACTGTTTATTAGTCGTTTGTGTTTGTAATTATCTGATTTTATTTTGATTGCTGTTAATTTGACAATTAAATTAATTTATAGTATTAATTAGTTATAAGTCCTACGGTAAAAGAGCTGAAGAAGTTGCTGCGCGTACAGTAATGAAATCACATAAGAGAAAAGGTCATAGTAAAGGGGAGTAGTTTTTAAACAAATTAGGGGGAGATATGTCTCACAAAGATTTTTATGAGCTGTTTTTAATAGAATTAAGAGATATTTATGATGGTGAAAAGCAAATGACAAAAGCTTTGCCTGCAATGATTAATGCAGCACATTCTAAAGATTTAAAAGACGCTTTACGCTCTCATTTAGAAGAAACGAAGAATCAAGTAAAAAGACTCGATGCCATTGCATCAGAATTGAATGTTTCCCTTTCAGGAGAAACATGTAAAGCGATGCAAGGACTTGTTAAAGAAGCGCAAGACGCGATGAAAACCAATTTTCAAAGTGTTGTGAAAGATGCGGCAATTATTAGTTATGCGCAGCGTGTAGAGCATTATGAAATTTCTGTTTATGGAACTCTTAAAACTTTTGCAAAACACCTCGATTTGCCTTACGTAAAGCAATTGCTTGAGGACACATTGAAAGAAGAGGCTCATGCCGATAAAAAATTAACAGAGATAGCTGAAGGTTCTCTATTCTCTTCAGGACTTAACACTAAAGCCAAAAAAGCTGCATAACAAAGAGGATAATTTTTTTTTCTCTCTCTCTTTCTTCCTCTGTGGTTTCTTGTCTCTGTGGTTAAAAAAATGCAAGTCTTTTGTATGCTAAACGTTAGCAAAGAATTAACCACAGAGACAAGAAACCACAGAGGAAGAAAGAGAGAGAGAGGAAATTTAGTCCTCTTTGTTTTTGGTTTTATTTGGCTGTGGTTTTAATAACGGCGTCTAGGGGGATATTTCCGTTATAGAGGTGGTAGTATTTTGCAGAGCCGCCTGGGTTGGTTTCGTATACAAGTTTTCCATTTAGCTTTTCTGTAAGAAGAGTTAAAACGAGATAGTCTTTATTCTTCCAGAACTTTTCTGTGACATGAGAGATTTGATCTTCTTTAGCAAGATGAATGAATGCTTGATCTAAAGATGAAGGCATAACGTATCCGCTTTCTATGCTCTTTTGCCAATCTTCTTTAGAGATCACTTTATATAAGTATTTAGGTGCTAACTGCTCTTCTTCCATGCTAGATACTTTTCCTTGTGTTGCTTCTGCTGTGATTCCTGTGATAAAAACTGATAAAATTAAAATGAAGATGCGTGACATGTTTTTGCTCCTTTTTATTTGCAAAGATCTGAATTCTAATGACAATATAGAATACATGAAAGTTATTCTTACAGAAAAACCATCGGTTGCAAAAGACATTGCAGCCCACCTTGGAGCAAAGCAAAGGCACGACGGCTACTACGAGGGAAGCGGGTATCAAGTCACTTGGGCTTTTGGGCACCTTATTGCCCTTAAAAATCCCGAAGATTACGACCCTGCCTTAAAAAGATGGACTCTTGCGACAATCCCTTTTATTCCCAAAGAATTTGAGTTAAAAGTTGTAGAAGATAAAGGCATTCGTAAGCAATTTGGCATTATTAAAGGCCTTGTAAAAGCAGCAAGTGAGCTTATTTGTGCAACGGATGCCGGGCGAGAAGGGGAACTGATTTTCCGCTACATCATGACCATGACAGGATGCGAAAAAAAGCCATGGAAGAGGCTCTGGTTATCTTCTCTTACAGAAGAGGCTTTAAAAGCGGGTTTTGAAAATTTAAAAGCGGGCACTGACTACGACAATCTTTATGCGGCTGCTAGATGCAGAAGTGAATCGGATTGGATTGTAGGGCTTAATGCCACGCGCAATTTTACTGTGCGCTATGGGGGAGGCAAAACCCTTTGGAGTGTAGGGCGCGTGCAAACTCCTGTTTTACAAATCATTGTCAAGCGCGATGATGAAATTCGCCATTTTAAACCGGAATCTTTTTGGGAGCTTTTTACAAAGTATCGAGATGTTGCCTTTAAATTTAAGGGAGACCGCTTTAAAACTAAAGAAGCTGCAGAGGCCGTTCTTGAAAAAATTAAAGAGCATTCTCTTGTTGTAGAGAAAGTCACTATTAAAAATGAAAATGAGAACCCTCCGCAGCTTTACGATTTAACAGAGCTTCAAAGAGATATGAATAGGCGCTTTAGTTTATCTGCTGCAGATACCCTCCAAATTGCGCAAACGCTTTATGAGCAAAAGCTTATTACCTATCCAAGAACCGATTCTCGCTATTTAACAAATGATATGAAAAAAACAGTTGTTGAAACGCTTGAACATTTAAAGAAAAGCCGCTCTAAAGATATTGAGCCTTTAAATTTAGCCGATCTTCCCTTTTCTAATCGTATTGTAAATGATAAAAAGGTGACAGATCACCACGCTTTAATCCCCACAGGAAAACCTACAGGTGTTTTGCCCATTCAGGCTCAAGGGGTTTATGAGGCGATTGTCACAAGATTCATCGCTGTTTTCTATCCTGTTTGCATAAAAGAGATGACAACAATCGATGCTGTTTCAGAGAAAGAGCCTTTCCAAGCCAAGGGGGTAAGGATTGTATCTCCTGGTTGGACAGTTCTTTATCCCAAAAAGAGTGAAGACAAGGAGATCCAAGAACTGCCCGCTTTCCAAAAAGGGGAAGAAGGCCCTCATGTGCCGTGCGTCACAGAAGGTAAAACGAGCGCTCCTTCTTCCTATAATGAAAACTCTTTACTCGGCGCTATGGAAACAGCTGGAAAGCTTGTAGACGATGAAAGTCTTAAAGAGGCTTTAAAAGAAAAAGGCATTGGAACTCCTGCCACACGCGCCTCCATTATTGAAACGCTTTTAAAAAGAGGCTATATCGAAAGGGTGGGAAAGGCCCTTAAAGGCACCGATTTAGGCCGTTATTTAATTGCCCTAATCCAAGACCCTAATTTGAAATCGCCAGAGCTTACAGGGGAGTGGGAGGCTAAATTAAAAGAGATAGAGCGCGGTAGGTTTAGCGCTTCAGATTTTATGCAAAAAATTGCCGAATTTACAAGGCAAGTGATTTTAGGAAGCGATCTTTCTAGGATCGATTATGGGGTTTATGGCTGTTGCCCCAAATGCAAAAGCCCTACTATAAAAGGAAAGAAGGGGTATGGGTGCTCAAAATGGAAAGAAGGATGCTCCTTTGTCCTTTGGAGTGAATATAAAGGGCGTATTCTTACCGAGCCCCAAGTGCGCAGCCTCCTTCAAAAGAAAATCCTTTTGCAACCGATTGATGGTTTTATTTTAGCCTTAAGCGAAGCTGGTGATTTAATGGAGATCCCCGTTCCATCTCCTGAGGGGAATAGGAATGCTTCCTCAGCGCCTGCTAAAAAACCATTTTCTCGCAAGCCTTTAAAATAATTTTTATATATAAAAATTATTGAGTGCGTGATAATGAGCTAAAAGAGGCTTTTCCTCAAACTGGGCAGTCTCTAACGCTCAAGGAGATTTTCATGTTAGGCACTATTTTAATTATTATTTTGATTTTGTTGTTAATTGGCGCATTTCCAACATGGCCTCATAGCCATAATTGGGGATATTATCCTTTTGGTGGATTAGGTGTGATATTAATTATCATCATCATCCTACTACTACTAGGACGAATCTAGAGACTTTTACAAAGAGGGATAAATTTCTTTCTCTCTTTCCCGTGTGCGTGCCCGTGCCCGTGCCCTTGCCCGATCTTTCTTTTTCGGGCACGCACACGGGCACGGGCACGCACACGGGAGAAGAGAGAGGAATTTATCCTTCTTTGTTATTCTTAACGTTTGGCGAATCTGTTCCCGCTTGGGTGGGCAGGTCTTCTGCCATCTGGTCTTGGACCTCTAGAAGGTTGTCTTGGGCCTCTAGATTGTTGCCTGTTTCCATTAGGGATTGGCTCGGCTTTGATTGAGCGGTCAACTTCGTAGCCCGGCTCTATTCTGCTTGGGATGTCTTTTTTTAGAAGGCGCTCGATATCATGTAAAAGCTTATGCTCATCGATGCATACAAGCGAAATAGCTTCTCCTTCATTGCCAGCTCTTCCTGTGCGCCCAATTCTATGTATATAATCTTCAGGCACATTAGGAAGCTCAAAGTTCACTACGTGAGGAAGCTGATCGATATCAAGACCTCTTGCTGCAATATCTGTTGCGACAAGCACACGTGTTGTTCCTTGTTTAAAATCTAAAAGAGCTTTGGTACGCGCTGATTGGCTTTTATTTCCGTGAATGGCCGCGGCTGTGATCCCATTTCCACTTAAATGCATGGCAAGACGGTTGGCCCCGTGCTTTGTACGGGTAAAGACAAGGACCTGCTTCCATTTGTTAGAGGAGATTAAAAAAGAGAGGAGGGTGCTTTTACGTTTATTATCTACAGGATAAACAAGCTGGGAGACAAGCTCAATAGGGGTATTATGAGGCACTGTCTCTACTGTTTTAGGGTTTGTTAAAAGGCCACTCGCTAGTTTTTTGATATCTGGAGAAAACGTTGCTGAAAAAAGAAGATTTTGTCTTTTTTGAGGGAGAAGAGCGAGCACTTTGCGGATATCGTGAATAAAGCCCATATCGAGCATTCTATCGGCTTCATCAAGAACAAGGATTTCAATTTTTGATAGATCAACTGTTCTTTGAGCCACGTGATCAAGAAGGCGCCCGGGCGTAGCAATGACGATATCGACTCCTCTTTGTAGGCTTTTTATTTGAGGATTAATATTGACTCCCCCAAAGATGACCTCCGATTTTAAAGGTAGGTATTTCCCGTACGTTTTTACGTTATCTCCTATTTGAGCTGCTAGTTCACGTGTTGGAGTGAGGATGAGGGCGCGCAAAGCCGGTTTATGCGGGTTTTTAGCGGTTTTCATGAGCTTCTGTAAAAGAGGAAGTGTGAAGCCAGCTGTTTTGCCTGTGCCTGTTTGGGCTCCAGCCATCAGATCGCTGCCTTCAAGAACAAGAGGAATAGCCTGCTGTTGTATAGGGGTGGGAGTGCTATAACCTTCTTCTTCAATTGCTTTAAGTAGTTCTTCTATTAACCCAAGTTCTTTGAATGACATCTTTAAATATTTCCTTTTTAGATTTTCTTTTGCGTAATAGTTTATATTATTAAAGACTTTTAACGTGAGGAAATAACACTTCGTACTACTTAAAATTTTATTTTTAAGTAGTAGGATGGGGAGGCCAAGTCATTTGAGCGACTCTCTAAAGACATCCAGTCTTAGCTATGAAGAAGATCTCAAAGAAAGACCTCTATTGATTTTGCCTCCAGAGGGAGGCACGAATCTACGTATTATCGATTTTCCCCCTGATGCCACATTTCTCCATAAACTTGGTAACTCTCCGCTTCCTGGCGCCGATACAGAATCACATCGCCATCCATTGATGCATAAAACTCCCACTATTGACTACATTATTATCTTATCCGGAGAGATCTATTTAGTCATGGACGAGGGAGAGACTCTTCTAAAACCCTTCGATGTTGTGATTCAAAGGGGAACCAACCACGCTTGGAGTAATCGCTCCAAGAGTAATTGCCGCATGGCTGCGGTATTAATCGCTAGTAATTAGATTTCAGTTTCCCCTCTATTAACATCCTTCCACTAGGCAATCGACGTTGCTAATATGCATGAATAATCAGTTTTTTCAATCACTAAATCGCAATTTCTTGATTTGGTGACTTAAAAATGACAGCATAAATTCATCACCAAATAAGGATTCAAAAAAACCTTAATGATAGGTACTGGCGCGCTCGTGCAATAGAAAAATTACTCATTTCTAATAGAACAGAAGCCTCTAAACTATCTCATCCATACCCATATGAATATGTGCACGCTGTGGGGGCATACGCATAAACCTAAAAAGAAAAACAGCAGGATGGACAGATGAAAAAGATTTTTTTCTTTCTTCTCTCTGTGTGCTCTGTGATCTCTGTGGTAAAAAATTATCACAAAACATTGGATCTAACGTGTTAGCACATTTTTTTACCACAGAGATCACAGAGCACACAGAGAGAAGAAAGAACCCTCCTTTTTCTTTTATCCTATCCATCCTAATATCCTGTTATTTTTCTTTTTAGGTTTATGCGTCCTGAGTTTATTTATAATTTGGGGAGGAGGTGGTCGCCGACGCGCAGTGCATTGGCGATGGCTGTGAGGGAGGGGTTTACAGCGCCGATGCTGGGGAAGAAGCTTGTGTCTACGATGTAGAGGTTATCGAGTTCGTGGGCTTTGCAATTGGTGTCGAGAACAGAGGTTTTAGGGTCTTTTCCAAAACGGCAGGTTCCTGCTTGGTGACCCACGCCTGCAATAGGGATGTCTGTTTTTAAATAGAGGTTTCTAGGGATGAGGTGATCCGGGTGCATGCCTAGATGGTTTAGCATGGACTTTAATTTCTCGTAGAGCTTTTGTTTGGGTACTTGGTTATTGAAGGTGTAGGAAAGGGTGATGTTGCCTTCTTTATCAACAGTGATGCGGTTTTTAGGATCGGGCAAGTCTTCTGTTGAGAGCCAAAAATCTACGGCGTGCTTGGCGATATCATTAAGAAGCATCATAGGCGCAAGAGCTGTTTCAATGGGTTTTTCTCCTCTGTACATTGCTCCTAGAGATTTCCCCACCATTTGAATATTTCCCATAGGAAATTCAAAGCCTTCCATTCCAAAATAAAAATCATTCAGGGCAATTGTTTTTTGGAACGATGTTAAATTTACATCTAAAGAGATAGCAAGAACTGCTTGGCTATTGTGGAACATGAAATTGCGCCCGACTTGATCAGATCCATTAGCAAGTCCATTTGGGTGTTTATCAGTTGCAGACATTAAAAGAAGCTTCGCAGAATTGGCAGCTCCGCAAGAGACAACAACAATAGGGGCTTTAAAGCTTTGGAGTTTTCCTTCTACTTCAGCCACAACTTCCGTGACACTTGTTCCTTCCGGATTCGTATTAAGCTTAAGAACTTTTGTGTTCCTTAAAAGGGTAACATTAGGATACTTAAGAGCTGGCCTTACGCCCATGGTCTCTGCATCGGATTTTGCATGCACAAGGCAAGGGAATCCATCGCATGTGTTGCAGCGAATGCATTTGCTAAAGGCTTTATCTTTTTCATTGAGCATTACCCCGCAAGGAGCTGGGAAAGGTTTATAGCCTGCTTGTTTTAAATCGTCGTATAATTTTTGGATCCGCGGTTCATTAGATACTGCCGGGAAAGGATACGGAGCAGAAGAGGGTGGTTCTGTAGGATCGATCCCGCGCTCTCCGTGAACAGCATACATTTGCTCTGCTAATGTGTAATAGGGCTCCATTTCGTCGTAGCTAATAGGCCATGCAGGAGAAATGCCATCGTAATGCTTCCTCTCTTGAAAATCTTCTTTTCGCAATCTATAAAGCGCTGCGCCATAGAGTTTGGTGGCTCCTCCTACAAAGTAGTGGACTTGGGGTTGAAAGGGTTTTCTTTTGTCATCAAACCACGTTTCAGGAGATACGTAGCGGTTTTCAACAAATACAGCCTCAGGACTCCAATTCTCTTTTTCTCTAACAAGAAAATCGCCCCTCTCCAAAATCAAAATCCGCTTACCCGAAGGCGCTAAGTGCCTCGCAAGCGTCCCTCCCCCAGCCCCACTCCCCACAATAATCACATCGTAATCCATACACCCTCATCCTTGGTAACAAAGAGAATAAATTTTTTCTCTTTGTGGTTTTCTTGTTTTTATAGGTTGCCGATTTTTCCTTTTATAAATGCACGTGGCGCGTTTTTTTGCGAAGCGAAATCGGCGTGTTGATCAATCATTTTAGCAATAAGTCCACTCCATCCCGTTTGGTTGCTAGCCCCAAGTCCAAATCCGGTATCTCCATGGAAGTACTCGTGAAATAAGATGTAATCTTTAAAGTGGGGATCGGTTTGGAATTTTTCGATGTTTCCATAAAGAGGGCGTTTTCCTTTTTCATCTTTTAAGAAAATATTGATCAGTCTTGTAGAAATTTCATAGCTCACTTCCCAAAGCGTGCAAAATTTTCCCGATCCTGTAGGGCACTCTACTTTAAAGTCATCGCCCAGATAATAATCAAACTTTTGCAGAGATTCTAGTAAGAGGAAGTTTAAAGGGAACCAAATAGGACCTCTCCAATTTGAGTTGCCACCAAATAGGGGAATGGTAGATTCGCCAGGTTCATAATCGAGGCGGAATTCTTTCATTCCTAGATGCAAAACAAAAGGCTCTTTTTCATGAATCTTTGAAACGGAGCGAATGCCATAGGGACTAAAAAACCTGTCTTCATCGAGCACTTTTTTAAGAATGATCTCTAGCTTTTTAGGAGTTGCAAGAGAGATTAACACTTGTCCTGTGGTATCAAAATTGCTTACATCTCCTATATGGAAAAGAAGCTCTTTTTTGTTTTCAATAAACCATTTAAAACGTTTTCTGTAATTGGGAAAGAGGGTATGCACGCCGGGATGGTTGGTAGCCACTCCAAATAAAGGAATGATCCCTGTTAGGGTTTCTTCTTTCATGGTAATACGGCTGCCATCGGGCATAATTAGAAGCCCGTAGTAGAAGCCATTTTGTTCATCCCAAAGACCATTTGTTTGTCCGGCAATGTTATTAAGAGCATCTGCGATATAGATAAAATGTTCAAAGAACTTGCTTGCCATATTTTCATAGACAGCATCATCAATAGCAAGCTCTAAAGAGATTTGTAAAAGGTTTAAGCAGTACATGCCCATCCAGCCAGTACCATCTGGCTGCTCAAGAAGTCCTCCTGCAGGGGGCCCAAGGGTGCGATCGAAAGCTCCAATATTATCAAGCCCAAGAAATCCTCCTTCAAAGACATTTCTATCGCCCGCATCTTTTCTATTCACCCACCAGCTAAAATTAAGGAGTAATTTTTCAAACATCTCTTCTAAAAATGCGCGGTCTTTTTTCCCGTAGCGCTTTTCTTCAATTTGGTAAATGCGCATCGCTGCCCAAGCATGGACAGGAGGGTTAACATCTCCAAATTCCCATTCATAAGCAGGGATTTGTCCGTTGGGGTGCATATACCATTCTTTAGTAAGAAGAAGCAGCTGCTGTTTTGCAAAATCAGGGTCGATCATAGCAAGAGAGATTGTATGAAAAGCTAAGTCCCACGCTGCAAACCAAGGATATTCCCATTTATCGGGCATAGAAAACACATCGATGGCATTTAAATGTTCCCAATCATGATTTCTTCCTTTTTTTCTTTCTTCAGGAGGAGGAGGCTGCCCAAGGTCGCCTTTTAACCATTTTTTGACGTTATAATGATAACATTGCTTATTCCATAAAAGGCCTGCAAACGCTTGTCTTTGCACGCTTCTCATGTCATCTGATAAAGGAGCGGGGGTAACTTTTTTATAAAAAGCATCCGCTTCTTGTTTACGCTTTACAAATAGGTCCGTAAAGGAGTTTGCAAAAGGATCTTTCACTTCGGCATTACTAAGGCGCAGTTTTATAACAGCTTTTTGCTTCCCTCCTATGCGAAGGATATGATGGGCTGCGGCTTTTGTCCCTTTATTTTCAGGGTTAATGGCCTCCTTGTCACTCCGAATAATGTAGTCGTTAATTCCGTCTTTAAGATAGAGGCTGGTGTTTGGAACATTATAGATTTTTTGCTTGTTCGTTTCATTATTGGTAAAAAGAAGAGCATTTGCTGTTTCAGCATAAAGCCATCTAGTTCCAAGATCTGCATGTGTGGCTTTAATAGTTTTAGAATTAATAGCTACAAGCTCTGGTTTTTTTTGTGTTGCATCAAAGGCCCACGTATTGCGAAACCAAAGGGTAGGAAGAAGATGAAGCTCTTCTTCTTTATCAGACCTGTTTTCAATGGTGATTTGAATGAGAATATCTTCAGAGGAGTCTTTAGCATACTCGATAAATACATCGTAATATTCATCGTGATTAAAGATGCCTGTATCTAGAAGTTCATATTCAGGGTCTTTACGGCTGCGTCTTTTATTTTCGGTGACAAGATCTTCGTAAGGGAAGGGAAGCTGAGGATACTTATAGAGATATTTCATGTACGCGTGAGAGGGAAGATTATCTAAATAGAAATAATACTCTTTAACATCTTCTCCATGATTCCCTTCTTTGCCAGTGAGTCCAAAAAGACGCTCTTTTAAAATGGGGTCTTTTCCGTTCCAAAGCGCTATAGAAAAGCAAAGCTGCTGCTTATCATCGGAGATGCCTGCAATGCCTTCTTCTCCCCAGCGATAGGCAAGCGATCTTGCTTTGTCATGCGTTGTATATTCCCAAGCAGTACCTTTGGGACTATAGTCTTCCCTGACGCTTCCCCATTGACGCTCGCTTAAATAAGGGCCCCATTTGCGCCAAAAAGCCTTTTCGGCAAGCGCCTCCTCCAACCTTTTTTCTTCCTCTGTCATCATCCAACTCAAGTTCTTGAGGTTAATATTTTTTTACCAAGAAAGAGGAAGAGAAGAATTAACAGGATGAACAGGATAAGGCAGGATATACAGGATGAAAAAAAGATAAAAAGAGAGAAAATCTTTCTTTTTATCTTGTCCATCCTAATATCATGTTATTTTTTTCTTTCTTTCCTCTGTGCTCTCTGTGATCTCTGTGGTAAAAATTTATCGCAGAACATTGCATCTAGTAGATTAGCATAATTTTTTACCACAGAGATCACAGAGAGCACAGAGAAAAAGAAAGATTGTTCTCTTTCTTCATCCTGTCTTTTTATCTTTCTTTATCCTGTATATCCTGCCTTATCTTGTCCATCCTGTTAATTCTTCTCTTCTTCTTATCTCTTATAAGCCGGGGCTTTGGTGCATCATGCCGCCATCTGCAAAGAGGGTGGTGCCTGTCATGTAGGAGGCTCCATTGCTTGCCAAAAAGGCCACGACGCTTGCAATTTCTTCGGGTTTTGCCATTCTGCCTAAGGGGATGGCGTCATTTAGTCTTTTCATAAGAGCTGGGTCTTTCATGGTGACAAGATTAATGGGTGTTGCAACAGCTCCAGGGCCAACGCCTGTAACAAGAATGCCGTGCTTAGCAAGCTCTAAGGCAGCTGTTCTTGTAAGCATGCGCATGCCTCCTTTCGAAAGGCAGTAAGCGATGTTTCCTGGCATAGGCCAATCTTCATGCACAGAAGTGATATTAATAATTCTTCCGCCACCGCCTTGTTTAATCATCTGTTTTGCGGCAATCTGTGTACCAAAAAAGGCGCTTTTTAAATTGATTTCCAAAACCTTTTCATAATCAGCTTCTGTAGTATCAAGAATGGAGGTACGCGTTTCTACCCCTGCATTATTAATCATAATGTCTATGCGTCCAAACTTTTGAACGGTTGTATCGATGAGTTTTTGCAGGTCAGCTATTTTACTCACATTGGCATTCACTCCAATTGCCTGATCTCCAAGAGCAAACACTTTTTTTTCTAATGCATCTGTTGCTTCTTCATGAGAGATATAATCGATGACAATATTAGCCCCTTGTTTTGCAAGCTCAAGCACAATAGCAGCTCCAATTCCGCTATTTCCTCCGGTGACAACTGCAACCTTTCCTTTTAAATTCATGTTTTTCTCCGTTTAATAAAAAAAGATAATATTCCACATAGAAGCGCTACACAGGCTGAAAGCGCAAAGATGGTACTTAGATTTATATGAAAAAATGTTTCTAGAGGCCCTACTCCAAAAGCGCCAATGCCATATCCTAAAAGATAAAGCGCAATTAAAGCGCCCGCAATGGATGCTTTCATAGACGGGAGCTCCTCATTTCCAAAGCTAATTGTTAAAGGAAGAAGCGCTGAGCATCCAAGGCCAGCTAGTCCAAAAAGTAAAATCCCTAAAGCCCCTTGTCCAGGAGATAGTTTAGAAATAAAAAGAAAGATGGCAGCGAGTAAAAAGGGAAGCGCGCGATAGGTAAACTTTGTAGGAAAGATTTTTTCTATGGAGGCAAAAAATAATCTGCCAAGCGTTGCCATAGACCAAAAAGCTGTTAAAGCAAAGGAAGCCATAAAAGGGCTTACCCCCACATCTTTATGCATATAAATGGTTGCCCAGTTTCCATTAACGGTTTCAACAATTCCGTAAAGAACAATAAAGAGCGCAAAGAGATAAAATTTAGGAGGCACTGTTATTTTCTTCTCGCGTTTAACCTCTATTGTTTTGTTGAACGCAAGAGAGAGTGTAAAGAAAAGAAGCGCTAACAAGAAAACGCTTAAAAGAAGGGGGAGTCCCCACCAAATGCCAAGCCCAACAAAGATAATGATAAGAAGGGGGGCCAAAGCCGTTCCAAGTCCTAAAAGAGTATTGAGAATAAGCGTTGCAAAGTCTACTTTTTTGGGAAATAAAAGAGCTGCGAGCGTATTTAAGCAAGGAACTGTTAATCCAAATCCAACGCCTAAACACGCTGTTGCAAAAAGTAAAAGGGGATAGGCAAGAGCTTTGCCCATAAAGAAATAGCTACTTCCAAGTAAAATCATCGATAGCAGGTTAAAAAGAAGGCCTAAGAGAAAAACCTTTTTGATGCCAAGATGTTTAGAAAGGGTAGAGCTTAAAAAAGAAGCCCCAATAGATAAAGCAGCTTCTGGAACAAATAACGCTCCATAGGCAGTATTAGAAAAATTAAATTGCGCTGGACTTGTAAAAATGGTGCTTGCCGCGGGGAAGGCTACAAGTCCAATTCCTTGAATAAGTCCGCTTAAATACACTGAGGCAATTTCTTTTTTTTCTGCTTTTTTCATTTATCTATTTCAGCTGCAGGTTTTGCCCCTTTGGTGTTTAACTTAATTGCCCAAACAGAATCGGAAGAGCAGATAAACAAGATATTATTGTCTTTGCCTCCAAAGGTTAAATTAGCTGTTTCTTTGGGCATCTTAATTTTTCCAATGAGCTTCCCTTGAGGATTAAATACTTGGACTCCGTCTAGGGCGCCCACATAAATATTGCCTGATGCATCAAGGCGCATGCCATCTGGGAAACCGGGCGAGACGGTTGCAAAAAGGCGCTGGTTCATAATGGTTTTTCCCTCAGGGCTTACATCAAAAGCGTAAATGGCGTGGGGGTTTTGTTTGTAATAGGTGCGAGGTGCTTGAATAGCTCCGCTATCGATGATATAGAGAATTTTTTCATCGGGGGAAAAAGCAATCCCGTTGGGCATTCTAAGCTTACTTGTAACGACTTGGAGCTCTTTTGTTTTAGGATCAAATCTATAAACGTTATTGGGTAAATAACACTCTTGAGGAAATTGCAAGCATCCATAGCCTGGATCGGTGAACCAAACGCTTCCATCTGATTTGACGACTAGATCGTTTGGGGAATTAAGTGGTTTTCCCTGATAAAACCCTACAAGAGTAGACACTTCGCCATCAAGACTTGTTATAGAGACTCTGCGCCCTGTTGTTTCAGCTGTTAGAAGCTGCCCTGTTAAATCAGCTGTTTGCCCATCGGCAATGCTTGAGGGGTGTCTAAAAACAACAGGTGTGCTCCAAGAAAGAGGAGTGATTTGATTATAAGGTTTAATCCCGTGCCAGCGCATGATGAGGATGTTGTCATTGATTTGGTCGGTAAATAATAAATAGCCTTCATCGCTATCTTTAACGGATAAATAAACGGGGCCTTCTGTAAAGCCAAATCCTTTAGCAAGATGGATAAGCTTAGGTTGGGCCCCAAGAATTTTAGCAAATTCATCGGAGTACACCTCAAGAGGAAGCTGCGGCGTTTCTGAAACAGGATAAGGAGGGTTGTTAGCTACCTCCGCATAAAGACCCATTACAGCAAGAGCCATCACCCATAACATTTTCTGCATCCCCACCTCTCTTGTACACCAAAAATTTTATTGTATACAAACAGATGCACAAGTCAAGAACGAAGAAGCACAAAGAGAGATAAATTTCTCTCTCTCTTTCCCCTCTCTGTGGTTTCTTGTCTCTGTGGTTAAAAAAATGCGAGCTCTTGAGTGCTTAAGCCTTAGCCAAGAATTAACCACAGAGACAAGAAACCACAGAGGAAGAAAGAGAGGGAGATTTTTTTTATTTTCTCTTTTGTTTTTTTGTGGGGCAGGAGGTTTTGCCGAGTAGGTGGTAGATGATGCACCAGCTCATGAGGGATTCGAAGAGGACGAAGAGGGCGATGATTAAGGCGATCCAGCTTGAGTAGAAATAGGCGCAGACAAGTAGGATGATTGCAAGAGATAATCTGATTAAGCGCCCTTGCGTATCGATGTTTTTTTTCATAGGGCTTCTTGTAGTTTTTTTATGATGTCTTGAAGTTCTTGTTTGGCATAGGGCTCACGCACTTTGTGGTCCCAAATAACGCCTGGCCAAGCAGGGTCGTTTTCAAAGCGTGCAATGACATGGATGTGAAGCTGAGGGGTTTTATTTCCTATGGCGGCTACATTAATTTGTGTAGGGGTGAACAGATTCCATAACACTTTTTGCACATGGTCTAGCTCCTTTAAAAGTTCTAATTGATCATTTGGGGAAAGATCCATGAGTTTGGAAACATGAGGCCGTTTAGGAATTAGCAAAATCCATGGATAATTCTTTTCATTTTCAAGAAGCACTTTGCAAAGAGGATAATCTTTTAAGAAGATCTTGTTAGCAAAATTAGGGTGAAGTTCAAAAGTCATAAAGTCCAAAGTGAGTAACAATAAAGTCTGGTTTATCGGTAAGAGGTAAATCTTCTACCACAAGTTCTATATCTTGGTCTTTAATACGCTCTTTCATGACACCTGTTTTTGTCACAAGCGCTGTTTTCATGCCAATGCTTTTTGCTCCTCGAATATCTGTTTCTGGCGTATCTCCTACCATCAGAATATCTTTGGGTGTAAATTTCTTAGGAAATTTGGCTAACGCTTGTTCGTAGACAATAGGGTAGGGTTTTCCAATGAAATGAACGGAGGCCTTTTCAGCGATGAATAAATGCGCAATAGAGCCTTGCCGTACAACTAAGCGAGGAGGCGCCCCTTCATGAGCAAATAAATCAGGATTCGCACATAGAACAGGAAGGTTTTTCTTTGCCGCTTTTTGCACCATTTCTAAAAAATCTTCCGGCTTTTCTTGATCTTTTCCATTGATATGAGGAATAGGAACGTAAATGAAGTCTGCCTCTTCAATGCTGCTTACTTCTTTATATTCCGTGCCGTTAAAAATAGCTAGGTGTGAAGAGTATTCAGGGTGGTCAGGGGTAAAAAGAATGTAGGTTTTTTTAGGGGTTTCAAAGGGGAGCTTAGTAGAAGATAATAAAGCTTTAGTAACTTCTCCTGAAGTGAGAATAAAGTGGTAATGCACTCCTTCTAAAACCCCATATTTGGCAAATTTCTCTTTTTCTACTAAAGCTAGTTGGGTGGTATTTGATAAAATGCCTACAATTTTTCCTAAAGAAACGATTTTAGCCATCGTTTCTTTAGCTTGAGGGAGCATTCCTGTAGCACTCGATCCCCAAAATACTCCGTAAGCATCGAGTAAAAAAGCATCGAACTTCTCTATTAGGCTAGGCAAATTTGTCATAACATCCTTTTTTCACTTTAAACTTTTAAAAGCTGCACATTGTCTCCAAGCGCTTTGATATCCGCGTTATTGATATCACAAACATCTTTGAAAGTAACTTTGCGCTCGGCATAGGCTTCAAGTTGTTGCATAGAAAGATCGAGATCGAGATCACTATAAAAAAAAGGGATTTGCCTAGATGCAAAACTGAGATAGTTAGCCATATGTTTAAGTGTAATATTTCCGTTTTTTTCTCTGTACCATTTTAAGTCTTGTTCTGAAAGAAGAGAAGAAGGATGCCGATTAAAGCAGAAGTTAAAATGTTCTTCATCAGATACTTCTCTCATCAAATATTTTGCAAGAGCTTTTTTGGAGACAGGTTCGATTATGTCTTTATCATGATTAAAGTTAAAAATTTTTATGTTTGATATAGGCTTTCCTGTATACCAAAAAAAATCTTCATGCGAAATATGCCTATTAATCGCCAGTTTATCAAACTGATTACCACTTTTTATGAAATTGATTTTATGTTTTAAGGTAATCTCTCCTTTGATCGAACGGAGCCACGCCTTTTTTGCCCTTGAAAGAACATATTCATGAGGAAGATCAAAGTTTGTATTATAAAGAAGAGTATTTATTTCGTAAGGGGGAGGTCCTTTATAATGAGTTAAAAGTTCATCTAGGCTAACGGTACTATAAGGTTCTCTGCCGTTATTGACGCATAGGAGTTCTCTTAAGGTACATTCTCTATTTAAAAACGTAGATAATTCTTCTGTTGTTACAGGTTCATTTAATTCTTTATTCGCATTGCAATTGATCCATTCTTGGAAAGAAACGAGGCGTTCTAAATAACTATCAAGGATTTCTCTTTTGATCGGCCTTTCCAAATCTGCTAAAAGTGCTCCAGGTCCAGGCCATATTTCAACTGTTTGAGCATTTAGCCATTCATTAAATCTGTTTTTCATTGTAACAGGATGATTTAAATCTCTGTTATTTCTGAAATTAATTAACTCATCAGGAGTAAGCTTTCTGTTTAAACGGGATTCATGCTGCTCTAAAGTAACAAAGGTTGACGGAACAGGAATTAAATAATTTACTTGCAAAGGTGTAATAGATAACATATTGATTTCTCCAAAAAACAAAGAGAGTATAAAGATAAACAGATTAAAACCAATGAGTTTCTTTGGTATTAAATTATTTCTTATCTGCTTCTGTATTAACGGTATTTGTTAATATGTATTAATATATGTATGCAATATATGTTTTTGTGTGGTATATTAATCTATATAAGGAGGCGTGCTATGAGAGAAGCTGGTCAGAAAAAGGTTCATGTAACTTTTTCTATTCCTGTTGAGATAAATAATTTATTGCATGCGGTTGTAGAAAAACGGGGATTAAGCGATTTTGCTGCAAAAGCCTTGCAAAAGGCTTTGGACGAAGAAAGGCAAAGTCTTAAAGATGCTTATGCAGCTGCAAACAATGATCCGGATAGGAAAAGTATTCTGAGTGATTGGGAAGCTTTAGATAGTGAGGGTTGGGATGAGTAAACATCCGAAACGTGGAGATGTATATTGGACTAATCTTGATCCTACTATAGGATCTGAAATTAATAAACGCCGTCCTTGTGTTGTTGTATCAAATGATGCTGGGAATGAAGTTAGTCATCGTGTAATTGTTGCTCCTATAACTTCTTCTGTTCGGAAGGTTTTCCCTTTTGAAGTTCAGGTTGAAGTGCAAGGAAGATCCTGCAAAGTTCTTCTAGATCAGATACGTTCAATAGATAAACAAAGGTTATCTAAAAAAATCAGCTCCTTTGATAGAGAAACTGTGATTTTTATCGATAAAGCATTGAAGATAGCCCTAGGATTAAGTTAATCATTTTTCTTTTTTTGAATTTAAACCACTATATACCCAAAAAACTTCAAAAGTTCGGTAAACTCATGATTTTGGCTAAGGTTTTAAGGAATTGGCGGCAAGGAAACGATAAGAGTGATAGAATGATAAGAATGATATTTTTTTAGGTCGTTAGAGAAGGCTCCTTTGTTAATTCAAAATGTGGGAAATTATTTTTTTCTTCATCATTCATATCATTATATCATTTTTCTTTCTTCCTCTGTGGTTTCTTGTCTCTGTGGTTTATTCTTCACTAAGCTTAGAAAAGCTAAGACTTGCATTTTTTTTAACCACAGAAGGGTTGAAACCACAGAGGAAGAAAGAGAGAGAGAAATTTTGTTCCTCTTTGTTTTTTTTGTGGATCGTTAAAGGATAAAAAATTACTTTGATTCCATATCATGTGAGGCAGAGTCATGGCTAAATTATTAAACACTTTAAATACCTTAAAAACTCTTGGGGGGAAACGTTACTATTACTCTCTTCCTTCTATTGAAGAGCAAAATATTGCCAAGATTAAGCGCCTTCCCGTGTCGATTAGGATTATGCTTGAGTCTTTATTGCGCAATTGCGATGGGAAAAAAGTGAGAGAAGAAGATGTGCGCAAACTGCTTTTTTGGAATCCGAAAGAAGGCGCAGATATTCCTTTTGTTGTAGCGCGTGTGATTTTACAAGATTTCACAGGGGTTCCTCTTCTTGTAGATTTAGCTGCTATGCGTGAGTGCGCAAAAACACTCAAGAAAGACCCCGGAATTATTGAACCAGAAGTTCCTGTAGATTTAGTGGTTGATCACTCTGTCCAAGTAGATAGAGCCGGAACAAATGATGCCTTTCTTTTTAATATCAATATTGAGTTTGAAAGAAATAAAGAGCGCTACACCTTTTTAAAATGGGGGCAAGAAGCCTTTAAAACGTTTAAAGTTGTCCCTCCCGGTATTGGAATTGTGCACCAGGTGAATTTAGAGAATATAGCAACAGTTGTCACTTCTAAAAAAGTAGAAGAAGGCACTCTTTTATATTTGGATACGCTTGTAGGAACAGATTCCCATACGACGATGATCAATGGCCTTGGCGTTTTGGGCTGGGGCGTTGGCGGAATTGAGGCGGAAGCTGCCATGCTTGGCCAGGCAGTAGCTATTTCTTCTCCTGAAGTGATAGGCGTTCATATGGAAGGAAGGCTTAAAGAAGGGGTCACAGCTACGGATTTAACACTTCGGGTGACAGAGCTTTTGCGCAAAGAAAAGGTGGTGGGTAAATTTGTAGAATTTTTTGGAGAGGGCGCCTCTAGCTTATCTGTTGCAGATAGAGCAACAATTGGAAATATGGCTCCTGAATATGGAGCTACTGTAGGATTTTTCCCCTCTGATGAAAAGACCTTAGATTATTTGCGCATGACAGGAAGAGAAGAAAAAGCCATTGCCGAAATTAAAGAATATTTAGTGGCACAAAATCTTTTTGGGATTCCTAAGAAAGGGGAGATTGATTACACAAAAGTATTATCCCTAGATCTTGCAAGCATTAATCCTTCTGTTGCAGGACCTAAACGCCCTCAAGATAGAATTGATCTTCCTCATATTAAAGAGACCTTTTGCAAGCTTTTAAAAACCCCTATTAAAGAGGGTGGATATGGAAAAGAAAAAGAAGAGTATTTGCCAAGGGTGGTAGTTCATGCTGATGGATATTTTTCCTTAAATCACCACCATGAAACAGGAGGGATTACCAAGATTAATGATGATAATTCCTCTTTACATTGGAGTGAATCGGAGATGGTGGAAAACCGCCCGAACACAGAAGCTGTTGTCAATCCGGGGTATACCAAGGCAAGTCCTTACGATGGCGTTCTTTCTCATGGATCTGTTGTGATTGCAGCGATTACAAGTTGCACAAATACTAGTAATCCCTCGGTTATGCTAGCTGCAGGGCTTCTTGCAAAAAAAGCGGTAGAAAAAGGGCTTAAAATTAACCCTCTTGTTAAGACAAGTTTGGCCCCTGGTTCGCGTGTTGTGACAGATTATTTAGAAAAAAGTGGACTGCAAAAGTATTTAGATATTTTAGGATTTCATTTAGTAGCTTATGGATGCACAACCTGTATTGGAAATAGCGGCCCTTTAGATGAAAGAATAGAGAGCGCTATTAAAACATACGATCTAATAACAGGCAGTGTTTTAAGTGGAAACAGAAACTTTGAAGCGCGCATTAATAGCGCTGTGAAGGCAAATTTCCTTATGTCGCCTCCTCTTGTTGTGGCTTTTGCTCTTGCTGGACGCGTAGATATTGATATGGAAAAAGAACCCCTAGGAAATGGTTCTGATGGAGAGCCTGTGTATTTAAAAGATATTTGGCCTACATCTAAAGAAATTGAAGAGACCGTAGCAACAAGTCTTGATCCTAGTATGTTTAAAAAACGTTATGCCCATATTACAAACGATAGCCCTGTATGGGAAAATATAGAGGTTATAAAAAGCCCCGCTTATCAGTGGGAAGAAGATAGCACCTATATTCAAAAACCCCCTTATTTTGAAGATTTTAGTTTTGAGATAAAGCAGGCAGCTCCTCTTAAAGGAATGCGCGTGCTTGCGATTTTTGGCGATTCTGTAACAACAGATCATATATCGCCAGCAGGCGCCTTTAACAGCCACACTCCCGCAGGAGAGTATTTACTTTCTTTGGGTGTAAAGGAAACAGATTTTAATAGTTACGGCTCTCGTAGGGGCAACCACTTTGTAATGATGCGCGGCACTTTTGCGAATGTACGGTTAATGAATAAAATGGCAGAAGGAAAAGAGGGGGGCTACACAAAACTTCTTCCTGAAAATAAAATCATGACCATTTTTGAGGCTTCAGAAATTTATAGAGCCAAAAAAACGCCTCTTATTATTTTTGCAGGTAAAGATTATGGAATGGGAAGCTCAAGAGATTGGGCAGCTAAAGGCACAAAGCTTTTAGGTGTACACGCTGTTGTGGCAAAAAGTTTTGAGCGTATTCATAGAAGCAACCTTATTGGAATGGGCGTTTTACCTTTAGAATTTGAAGGAGAAGACCTAAATATCACAGGCGATGAAGTCTTTAGTCTTTCTGGCATAGAAAAAGAAATCATTCCCCACCAAGCAGTCACTTTGGAAATAGAGAAAAACGGACAGAAAAGAGAAGTAAAGCTAAGAGTTAGCATTTATACACCCACAGAAGCTGAATATTACAAACATGGAGGAATTTTACCCTTCATGCTAAGATCGATCCTCTAAATAAACGTGCCCGTGTGCGTGCCCGTGCCCGTGCCCGAAAAGTTGTTTTATGTAATCCAATTTTTTTGTATAATTTCTTTTTTGCTGAAGAGTTAACAGAGAGTTTGAAATAAAATGTCTGAGACCCTATTAAGAAAAAAGCCATTAGTTTTAGATCATGAGAAGCTAGACGTTTACCACGTAGCTTTAGAGTTTGTGATATTGACAGATAGAATTGTTGAGAATTTACCACGAGGTAGAGGCTATTTAAGTGATCAACTCCAACGTGCTGCATTATCAATATTACTGAATATTGCTGAGGGTGCAGGAGAATATTCCATCGATGAAAAAGTTAGATTTTATCGTATGGCTAAACGTTCTGCAACAGAATGTGCCGGAGTTTTAGATGTATGTAACCGATTACAACTTATAGAAGAAAAACGCTATGAATTAGGCCGTGAATTATTGATTCGTTTGGTGTCCATGCTGATTAAGATGGCACAAAAATCCGGCTAACCGGGCACGGGCACGGGCACGAAAGGAGATTATACAAGATGTCTATGATTGAGTTTATTGAGGCGCTAACCAAGCAGATTGAAGAGATTGAAACGAAGTATCGCAATGCTTGGTGGAAGGTTGCAACAAGCGGAGAAGAGGGCGCTGAAAAAGAGCTTAAAGATGCGCAAATTGCGCTGCGCTCCCTCTTTGCTTCTAAAGAAGGCTTTGATATTTTATCGAAAAGCACACTTGATGCCCCTTTATTAGAAAGACAAAGAATTGTGCTTTTAAATGAGTTTCATGAAAACCAAATTTCTAAAGAACTCATTGCTCAAATAGTTGAAAAAGAAGTGGAGATCGAATCGATCTACACCAATTTTAGACCTGTGGTGGATGGCAAGCCTATTTCTAATAACGAACTTAAAAAAAATCTCTCCTCTAGCTTAAGTGTAGCCCTTCGCCAAAAATCGTGGGAAGCTTCTAAAGAAATGGGGGGCCAAGTTTCTCAAAAAGTTTTAGATCTGATTGCGCTTCGCAATAAAGCTGCAATAGAGGCTAAATTTTCGAATTTCTATTCCATGAGACTAAAGCTTCAAGAGATTGATGAAGAGCGCCTTTTTGCCCTGTTAGAAGAATTAGATAAACTTACCACTCCTCTTTGGAAACAATATAAAAAGACGCTTGATGAGGCTCTTGCTAAAAAATTTCAGATCGATGCGGCTGCATTAAGGCCTTGGCATTATAGCGATCCCTTTTTTCAGGAAGCTCCTCAAGAAGCTATTGATTTAGACCCCTTTTATAAAGACAAAGATATTGCTAAGATAAGCCAAGAATTTTTTAAGGCGGAAGGCTTTGATGTAGAAGATATTTTAAAACGCTCTGATTTATATGAGCGTGAGAAAAAAAGCCAGCATGCTTTTTGCAGTTGTCTAAATAGAAAAGAAGATGTGCGTATCCTTTGTAATCTTAAAGATAATGAATATTGGATGGGAACGCAGCTGCATGAACTTGGACATGCTGTGTATGATAAATACATCGATCCCTCTCTTCCTTATATTTTAAGATGTCCAGCGCATACTTGTACAACAGAAGCCATTGCTATGCTCTTTGGACGCCTTAGCAAAAGCCCAGAATTTTTAAAGACTTACTGCGCTGTAAAACCAGAGGCGATTGATCCTGTAGCGGCTTTATGCCATAAACAAAATGCGGCTAATCTTCTTGTATTTGTAAGATGGGGTCTTGTAATGGTGCATTTTGAAAGAGCGATGTATCAGCAAAAAGATGTTAAATTAAATACTCTTTGGTGGGATCTTGTAGAAAAATATCAGGAAGTCAAAAGACCAGAAAAGAGGGACTTGCCTGATTGGGCGGCAAAACTGCATTTAGCTTGCGCTCCTGCTTACTATCAGAATTATATTTTAGGCGAGATGACAGCAAGCCAGATTAAAGCCGGCATTGAGGAAACTTTAGCCCCCAAAAAAGAGCCGTTTATCTCTTCAAAGGAAGTCGGCACCTATCTTATTAAGAATCTATTTGCGCTAGGAGCTTCCTATCCTTGGGACGAAACCATCCTTTGGGCCACAGGCAAACCCCTAGACCCCAAATATTTTGCTAAAGACCTCTCCATCCTAGGATGAAACAAAGAGAAAAAAAACGTTCTTGAGAAGAATGGGGGCGTGCTCTTACAGGGGATTTTTTTAGAAACCTATCTAAGAGCTAGATTATCTGGCTGCTTGCTTTTCATCTTTCTTCTCTCTGTGTGCTCTGTGATCTCTGTGGTAAAAATTTATTGCAGAACGCCCGCATCTAACGTGTTAGCATGTTTTTTTACCACAGAGATCACAGAGCACACAGAGAGAAGAAAGATTATCTAATTCCTTTCTTTATAAAAATTGGCCCCTAATTCTTCCCAAGAACCATAAAAAAGCTCTTTTATAGGTGATCTAATAAAACAGAGCCGATTGTTATAACATCCCAGTTTCCTATGAAGGAAGAATTAATAGTCTCTTTGATTTTTAATAGATCGGA
>Ga0207097_1031_pt2 | contig 26583 bp, 21 predicted proteins | sample Alteio_BWMinHeat_87_FD_153541 | JGI IMG/M metagenome (GOLD analysis project Ga0207097, IMG submission 153541) | Enriched cells from forest soil in Barre Woods Harvard Forest LTER site, Petersham, Massachusetts, United States -... | ecosystem: Environmental > Terrestrial > Soil > Temperate forest >...
GCCGTCCGGTTCGCCAGGATCACCGCGTCGGGTATGTTGTCGATCAAGCCCGCGCCGAATACAGGCGTCGGAATCCGAAAGCTCAGATTCGCCGTATCGCTGAAATCCGGTTGCTCCAATGCACAGCTGAACGCATCCGTGCGGCCACTCACTGTGAAGAGCTGGAGCACGTCTCCCGCATCGATCGATCCCACCTTCGTCTTCGGCCGCGCGGCGAGGACTGGACCATCGGGCTTCAGGAAGCCTGGAATGATGTTGCGCGCGCCATGGCCGTTGGCCATTTTGAATTGTGGATTCTTCCTTGGACTCGATCCACCTGGCGCGGGCCACGCATGGCAGCCTCCGCAACTGGTGCCGTTAAAGCGCGGTCCCAAGTCAACTCCCGATTCCAGGTCGCCTGCGATGGAATGCACTTCCTGGAAAGCGAAGCGAGTGTTAGCGAAGTACTTGGACTCGACTCCGGCCACCGCGGTTCCCGCGCTTGCGGATCCCGGGCGCACTCCCGGGTCAATGGCACGAGCTGGTGTTTCGGCGAGACTACACAGGCAGGCTGTGACGCAAGCGAGAGCCAGGGCAACGCACCTACGGGCCTTCAAACCGCCGCTCGGTTGTTCCACATCTTTGAGCTTATCGCGGAATCCCGCTGCGTCGTATACCATACTGAACTGAGTGGCCTTCCAGCTCCGCTTCATCTTGGGCGTCCTCGGTCTCTCACTTGTCGGGCCGATCGGAGCCGGTGGCCAGACTATACCGCGCGACGTGCGGGCAGTACGTACGGAGCATCCTCCAAGGCTGGACGGCGTCATCGACGAAAGTTGGACAACCGGGGCCAGCATCACTGAGTTCCACCAAAGGGAGCCGTTCGAGGGACGGATCGCTACGGAAAAGACGGTGGTCAGGATTCTCTATGACCGGCACTATTTGTACTTCGGGCTCGAGTGTCTGGATTCCAAACCGGAGGGCATTGTCGCCAGCGAACTGCGCCGCGATACCGACTTTACTGTGGATGATTACGTGTCCATCATGATCTCCCCCAACAACGATGCACGCGGCGGCTATATCTTCACCACGAATCCGCTCGGCACGCAATTTGACGCGCTGATTGCCGACCAGGGACAAATCAACGACCCAAACTGGGACGGCGTCTGGAAATCGAATGCAAGAATCACACCACTGGGATGGTCTGCGACGATAGCGATTCCGTTTTCGACGCTCAACTTCAAGACGTCGGACGACGTTACGGTGGGCTTGAACTTCCGGCGGTTCATCCGGCGCAAGAACGAAGAGGACCTCTGGCAATCTTACCTGCGCATTTACGGACTGGAGCGCGTTTCCGAAGGTGGCCGGCTGACGGACCTGAAGGAAATCGGAAGCGGCAGGCTGTTGCTGATCAAGCCGTACCTGCTGGGAGGACTGGTGTCCAATCCGGTGGAAGGTGTTCGAGGACTGCATACAGGGGGCCTGGATGTGAAGTACGGGATCCGAAGCAACCTGGTCGCGAATCTGACGGTGAACACCGACTTCGCCGATGCCGACGTCGATCCGCTGCGCGTGAACATCACGCCGTTCAAGAGCGAGCTACCGGAGAAACGGCCGTTCTTCCTTGAGAACGGCGGCTTCTTCCATTTCGGAACTCAGGAGAGCACGCAGCTTTTCTTCAGCCGGCAGATCGGCATTGACCCGAACACCGGGGAGCAAGTGCCGCTGGACGTTGGAGCGAAGATCACCGGAACGTTGGGCGACTATGACATCGGCTTCCTGGATGCAAGAACACGCGACAGCGGACTGAATCCGTGGGCGAACTACATCGTCGCGCGGGTGAAACGAAAGATCCTGTCGGAGTCCTATATCGGCGCCATCGCGATCGACAAAGAGAGCGGCAACCCGCTCGATCGCTTCAACCGAACCGCGGGCGTGGACGCGAATTTTATTCTCTTCAAGAGACTCACACTCTCGGGCTACTACGCGAAGACCTTCTCGTACTCGCCGCAGCAGCGGGGCAAGGATTGGGCTGAAGGTTTCATCGCCTCTTACAACAGCAATCTAATTCAAGCGCAATGGCGTCACTCCATCATCCAGCCCAATTTCAATCCGGAAGTTGGATTCGTGGATCGAACGGATCTGATCTCGAACTTCTACGATTTTCAGATCTCTCCACGTCCGAAGACCGGCCCGGTTCGCGAATTGAACTTCGAGGCGTTCTACTCCCGCCAGCCGGACACTCACGGAACTCTGCAAACGCAGGAATGGCAGACCACGTTTCGAGCCATCTTCCACAACGGCTCCTACACAGACGACGACCTGTTCGATAACTTCATTCAGCGGCTCACGACACCATTCAATATCTTCAGGAACGTTTTCATACCAGCCGGAATCTACCACTTCGACCGGCACCAGTTCACTTACGGCTCAGACCTCAGCAAGCGATACTCCTACGGCTTTTTCGAACGATTCGGGACCTATTACAACGGGACCTTGAGCGAATCCCGGATTCGGGGCAACTACCGTCCGACGGCAAAGATCTCGCTGGCAGCGGTGGAGACCTGGGATCGGTTTCGTCTCGGAGGCCAGAACTACAACGTGCATATCGGATCGCTCAACTCCAGCTACTCGTTCAACCGCTTCCTGACGACTTCCGTGCTGGCACAAGTGAACACTATCGAAAAGAATCCCGTGAGCCTCAACTTCCGGCTCCGCTACACGTACCGGCCCGACAGCGATTTGTTCGTGATCTACAATCTGGGCAGCCAGTTTAACAGCATCGCCGCGGGGAACCCGGTGCTGCTTCGGGAACAAAAGCTCACCGTGAAGTTTACGTACTCGTTCCTTCGGTAACCCAAATGCGGCCTACGCAAACTCAGGTAATCTTCAGGAAACAGTGCTACAAGTGGACTATGAAAACGTTCATTGCTGCCGTCGTTCTGCTGGCCTGCATCGGGTCCGCTTTCGGCCAGACGCTGAAGCAGATCGCGTCATTCGATCTTCCCGGTCCAGTTGGAAAGCGCTTCGACTATCTAACTATCGACTATGAGGATCATTACCTGCTGTCGGCGCACCTGGCTGCCGGAATCCTCTATGTGATCGATCTCCGCACCAACAAGCTGGTCAAGGCCGTCCCGGACGTGCCCGGAGTGGAGGGTGTCGAGTACGTGCCTGGGCTCAAGAAGGTGTACACGTCGGACTCCGGCGATAACAAGATCGGCGTCGTGGATTTGAAAACGATGACCGTGATCAAGAAGCTTCCTACGGAAGCGAAGCCGGATGGAAGCACCTACGCGCAGCCGTTCCGGAAGGTCTACGTTTCCGATGAGCGGGGTAAGGCTGAAGCGGTGGTGGACGTGGACAAGGATGAGATCGTCAAGACTCTGCGGTTCACCAGCGAAACCGGCATGCCGCAATACGATCCGGTCGCGCGCAAGGTCTACGTGAACCTGCAAGACGAGAACATCTTCGCTGTCATCGACCCGGCGACGGACACCGTGGTTGGCCGGTATCCGGTGGGCCGTTGCAAGGGCAACCATGGCATGGCGCTGGATCCCGAGCATCATCGCGCGTTTCTGGTCTGCGAGGGGAACGATCTCTTGACGGTCTTCGACGTGGATGCGCATAAGCCGATCGCGTTCTTCCCGGTTGCCAAGGGTCCCGACGTGGCGAAGTTCGATCCGGGTCTTGGCCGGGTTTACGTGGCGTGTTCGAGCGGGGCAATATCAGTTATTCAAGAAGACGATCGGGACCATTTCCGGAAGTTGGAGGACTTTCCCGTACAGAAGAGAGTCCATAGCCTGGCGGTGGACATCGAAACGCACCGGGTGTACGCGCCGGAGCAAGAAGAGAACGGCACGCCGGTGGCTCGGATGATTGTCTACGACGCGGTGCCGGCTCCGAAAGCAGCGCCCGCGAAGTAGCCGCTTCCCGGCCGCTATTTGGCGCCGTAGGTAAAATCATCGAATAACGTCACGCTGTCGGCTTTGGTCCACACCCCCACCTTGCCGGCGTCTTTGAACGTGGTGTCGTCCCACTCGATGGCCTTCTTGCCATCCAGTGTCACGGTGAAGTGGTTGTCTTGGAAGTCTACTCGCAAAGTGTGCCATGCGTTGGACGCAACTTTCATGCTGGTCCGCTTCTTTTCGGTTCGCCGCCCGTTGATGGTGTGATAGATCGTGACATTATCTTCGAGCGCATTCGCGCGGGCGATGTAGTAGTTGTTTGAGTCTTTCGCCCGCCAGATGAGGCCGCCCGCCTGGTCTTCTTTGCCTGAGATTGGCTTGAACTTCACTTCGACGAAGCCGTCCTTCAGGCTGGTGTCGTCCTTGATGCAAACGGGATACGTAGCCTGGCCGGATTGCTTCAACACGTTCGGTTTGCTGGGCGCACTTGCGTCTGCTTCAATGGTCCATTTCGCGATCCCGCTGCCGGTCTTGGTGGCGGTCCATCCGGGCGGCGGCACGCCGGTCTTGAGATCGTCGAAATTCACCGTGTCGGCTAGTGCTACGCCGGCTAGCACCGCGGTTAGCAGTACTGCTGCTGTTATTGTCATTGGATTCTCCCTTGTCCGAAAAGTGCGGTACACCTAGATTATGAACATTTCCAAACTAATCGTCTGCTCATTGCTGTCGACTTGCGCGGCGCTGGCGCAGAATATGCCCGCCGACTACGATGGCGTTTTGAAGACGCTGGATAAAAAGGGGGACTTCAAAGACGGAGTTCTGAAGGTCAACATTCCTCGGAACGATCTAAAGGTCAGCATTGATGGGATCGCGACGCCGACACCTTTCGGCTTTGGCGGATGGCTCGCGATGACCAAGGGCACCGGCGGAATGGACGTGATGATGGGCGATCTGGTGCTTCAGGAGGATGAAGTCAACCCTGTGATGTCCGCTCTGCTCGATAATGGCCTCGAAGTGACGGCCCTGCACAACCACTTCTTTTTTGAAAGCCCGCGCATTTTCTACATGCACGTACACGGTCACGGCAAGGCCGCCGATCTGGCAACCATGGCGAAGCCGGCGCTGGACCTGATCGGCAAGGGATCCGCGCAGCACCAGAGCTCGGTCAGTGGAGGCGCGTCGAACGTCACCGCCGGACAGATCGATACCGCGAAGATTGCAAAAATCGTGGGGCACGAGGGCGAGCAGAACGGGGCGGTGTACAAGATCACAATTGGCCGAGCCGATCTGAAGCTGAAGGAGATGGGCGCTGTAATCAATGCGCGCATGGGCCTGAACACCTGGGCGGCGTTCTTCGGCAGCGACGCGAATGCGGAGATCGCCGGCGACGTAGCCATGCTTTCGCACGAAGTCACGCCGGTCCTGAAAGCACTTCGCGCGAACGGACTGAACGTAGTGGCAATCCACCACCACATGACGGGGACCCAGCCCAGCATCTATTTTCTGCATTACTGGGGGACCGGTTCGGCGGAGAAGCTGGCCAATGGTTTCAAGGCCGCGCTAGACGAGCTGGGCAAAGCGCACCACTAGCCAAACGGCAGCGGGATCAGGCTCGAAGGACTGCATATTGACATGTCCGGCAATCGCGCTTATACTAACGCTGTTCGTAATCGTATGTCGAAAACGAAGACTGAACCGCAACCTCTCGGAACCGATCGGGATCTTTACTCGGGGCTGATCCGCCTGCATGTGTTGCATCACGCGGTGGAGGAGCCTATCTTCGGGCTGGGCATGATCGAGGAGCTGGCGCGGCACGGCTATCGCATCAGTCCCGGGAGTTTGTACCCTTTGCTGCATGGCCTGGAGAAGCGGGGATACTTGCGGGCCAGGGAGCAGCGCAACGGAAAATCGCTGCGCAAAGTCTACCGAGCCACTCCGCTTGGGCGGAAAGCATTGTCGGCGGCCAAGAGTAAAGTGCGGGAACTGTTTCGGGAGTTGATTTGAACAGCACAGCGAAAGCTCTATTGGCGATCTTCGCGGCGGCCGCTGGACTGCGTTGTCAGACCGCTCCGTTGACCCTGGCGCAAGCAGTGGAAGGCGCGTTGCGCAATTATCCTTCGATCCAGGTATCGCAAGAGCAGATCAATGCCGCGGCGGCAGGCATCCAGCTGGCCCGCACTGCCTATTTGCCACGGTTGGATGCCCTGGCGCAAGTGAATCGTGCCACCCGGAACAACGTTTTTGGACTGCTGCTTCCCCAGAGCGTTCTCTCTTCCATGTCCGGTCCGGTGCTGGGGACCAATAATTTCGGGACCGCTTTCGGCAGCGCGGTCGGCGGGCTGGTCAGTTGGGAGCCGTTCGACTTCGGTCTGCGGCAGGCGAACGTCGACGTGGCGGCCGCAGCGCGGGCTCAATCGGAGGCAGTACTAAAACGAACGCAATTCGAGGTTGTGGTGGCCACCGTGGATGCGTATCTGACGCTGGCGGCAGCCCAGGAAACCGTGCGCGCCGCACAGGCCGGTGTGGACCGCGCAGACACTATCGCGCGAACCATCAAGGCGCTGGTCAACTCCGAGCTGCGCCCCGGCGCCGATGCATCGCGCGCGGATGCCGAGCTGGCCGCCGCCAGAACGCAGTTGATTCAGGCCGAACAAGCCACCGAAATTGTGCGCGCCACCATAGCGCAGTTCGTCGGCCTGCCGCCCTCGCAGATTACGATTTCGACGTCAAGCCTGCTGCAATTGCCGCCGCAGCAGACTGTTCCCGCCCTCGACGCAGCGGCGAATCCAATCGCACTGGAACAAAGCGCCGTGGTGGAGCAGGCCCAGGCTCAGCTTCGGGTTTTGGAGCGTTCCTATTTTCCGCGATTTTATCTGCAAGGCTCCGCCTATGCCCGCGGGACTGGCGCGGAAGTCAACGGAAAAAACCTGGGCGGATTGAACGGCCTCGCGCCCAGCGTGCAGAATTATGCCGTGGGCTTCAGTGTGACCTTTCCAGTTTTCGATCTGGCCGCGATCCGCGCTCGCGAGGCTCAACAATCGGCCACGATTCGCGCCCAGGCGGCTAGATCCCGTCAGATCGCGACCGATCTTCGCGCCCAATGGAATCGGGCAGTAGCTGCTCTGGAGGGAGCACGAAGAGTCGCGGCGAACACACCGGTACAGGTGGCCGCCGCCAGCATGGCGGTGCGACAAGCTACGGCTCGTTACCAGGCCGGGCTCGCCAATATCGACGAACTGGCGGAAGCACAGCGTCTGCTCACCCAATCCGAGATCGACGATGCGCTGGCACGGCTCGGCGTGTGGCGTGGATTGTTGGGTGTCGCTACAGCAGCCGGAGATATTCAGCCGTTCGTCGCCGAGGTTGGCAAATGAGTAACAGGCTGAAGCCTGTTCCACCATCGGAAAAAGCGGTGACTGGAAGCCGTGAAAGAATCAAAATCCAACACAGGCAAGAATGCCTGTGCCACAACTGTGGCACAGGCATTCTTGCCTGTGTGGTTCTTAAGCCGATGTTTTCTGGTTCAGGCTTCGGCCTGTGTAATCTCACAAGATAATGCGACTCGTTCTAGCCGCACTTACTCGTCCTCTCACGGTGGTCGTCGCTCTCGTCGCCGTGGCGCTGTGCGCGGTGCTCGCTCTGCAGCGCATGCCGGTGGATATCTTTCCGCAAGTGGGCGATCCGGCTATTTACGTCGCCCAGCCCTACGGCGGCATGGATCCGGCGCAGATGGAGGGCTACCTCACTTATTACTACGAGTATCACTTCCTCTATATCACCGGAATCGATCACGTCGAGAGCAAGAGCATCCAGGGCGCGACTCTGATGAAGCTGGTATTTCACACGGGCACCAACATGAGCCAGGCCATGTCCGAAACGGTCGGATACGTGGACCGCGCGCGCGCCTTCATGCCGCCCGGAACCGTGCCGCCCTTTATCACCCGGTTCGATGCCGGAAGCGTAGCCGTAGGCCTACTGATCTTCAGCAGCGCGACGAAAACGCAGGGCGAGTTGCAGGACATCGCACTCAACCGCGTGCGTCCTCTGTTCGCAACCTTGCCGGGCGTCTCCGCGCCCCCTCCGTTTGGCGGTAGCCAGAGGACCATCGTAATCACCCTCAATCCGGACAAGCTGCGGCAATACCAGATCTCGCCCGCCGAAGCCATTTCGGCGGTCAGCAAGTCGAGCCTGGTGATGCCTTCGGGCAACATGTGGACCGGGAAGCTCGAGCGGATCGCGCGCACCAACGCGGCCCTGGGCGGCGATCTTTCCGAATTATTGAGCACGCCGATTCGACCGCAGGCGGGCGCCACGGTCTATTTGCGAGATATCGGCACTATCGAGAACGGCAGCGACATCCTGACCGCCTACGCGCACGTGAATGGCAAGAGGACCGTGTACATTCCAGTCACCAAGCGCGCCGACGCATCCACGCTGGCCGTGATCAACGCCGTCAAAGCAGCCATACCGGATTTCAAGAAAGCGGCGCCCGATGACGTGGATGTGCGCCTGGAATTCGATCAATCGCCTTACGTCACCAACTCCATCCGCGGCCTGGTGATCGAAGGACTGCTCGGCGCCGTGCTCACCGGCTTGATGGTTCTGATTTTCCTGCGCGACTGGCGCAGCGCCTTCATCGTGGTGGCCAGCATTCCCTTCGCGCTGCTGGCGGCGGTGGTCATGCTCTGGGGCACGGGACAAACCATCAACATCATGACGCTGGGAGGACTGGCCCTCGCGGTGGGAGTTCTGGTGGATGAAGCCACCGTATCCATCGAGAATATTCACACCTGGATGCTTCCCGGGGTTTCGCGCGCCCGCGCCGTGCTGGACGCCTCCAGCCAGACTGCCGTCGCCCGGCTGCTTTCCATGTTCTGCATTCTGGCGGTATTCGTGCCGTCGTTCTTCATGATCGGCGTGGGACGTCAACTTTTCGTGCCGCTCTCTCTCGCGGTCGCTTTTTCCATGATTGCGTCGTACGTGCTATCCAGCAGCATGGTCCCCGTGTTTTCCACCTGGCTCATGCGGGAAACTCAGGCTGGCGAAGAGCGCGAGGGAATTTTCGGACACATTCGTTCCTTCTACGGACATTATCTGAATCTGGTGCTGCGGCTTCGCTGGCCGCTGTCGTTCGTGTACCTGGTAGTCTCCATCGGTCTGGTCTGGGTGCTGCTGCCCCGCATGGGCACGGAGATCTTCCCCGATGTCAACGCCCCCCTGCTCCGTGTCCGTCTCAAGGCCCCGGTGGGGACCCGCATTGAAGAAACCGAGCGCATCGTATTTCGGGCGCTGGATGTAATTCATCGCGAGATCGGCGAGAACAACATCACCATCACCAGCGACTTTACTGGTGTTGTGCCCGCCAATTATCCGGTCAACTTGATTCACCTGTTCACCAGCGGCCCCCAGGAATCCGTTATTCAAGTGGCGCTCAAACCGGGCGCGCCCAGAGGGGAAGCGTTGCGGGAAAAGCTCCGCGAGAGCCTGCATCGTGAACTGCCCGATGCGCGCGTCTCTTTCGAAGCTGCCGACATCGTCAGCCAGGTAATGAGCTTCGGGTCGCCAACGCCGATCGAAGTTGCCGTTCAGGGAATCAGCCTGCAGGACGATTACGCCTACGCTCAGAAGGTGCAGGCCCAGTTGGCGAAATTGACATTCCTGCGCGACCTCCAGTTTGCTCAGGACATGAACTATCCCACCATGGACATCAACATCAACCGCGAGCGCGCCGGCCAGTTCGGCCTGACCATGGCGGACGTCACGCGCTCAGTTGTGCCGGCCACGTCCTCGTCGCGATACACGCAGCCCAACTACTGGCGCGATCCGAATTCGGGCACTGCCTTCCAGATTCAGTTGCAATTGCCGCAGAATCGGATGCAGAGCATCGAGGAACTCGGCAATCTTCCGGTAATGCAGAACGGCGCTTCGGAACCGAGGCTGATCGATATTGCCACGCTGAAGCCCGGAACCATGCCGGGATTGATCGAACGCTACAACGGCCAGCATGTCGTCAGTCTCACGGCGAATATTCACGGGCTCACACTCGGCGAAGCGGCGCGGCAGCTGAATGAGAGCACGACTCGCGCGGGCGCGCCACCGAAAGGCGTCAGTGTCCGGTTGCGCGGCGAGATTCCTGCGCTGGAACAGACGCTCTCCGGACTGCGCATCGGATTGCTGCTGGCCGTGCTAGTGATCTTTCTTCTTTTGGCGGCGAACTTTCAGTCGGTGCGCCTGGCGCTGTCCATCGTCTTGACTATCCCCGCGGCGCTATGCGGAGTCCTGTTGATGCTGCTAGTCACGGGGACAACTCTCAACGTACAGTCGTTCATGGGCGCGATCATGGCTATCGGGATTGCGGTGGCGAATTCAATTTTGCTGGTTACTTTTGCGGAACGATCCAGGCAGGAAGGCCGGCCGGTGCTCGAGGCCGCTCAAGAAGGAGCCGGCAGCCGTCTGCGCGCTATTCTGATGACCGCGACGGCTATGATTTTCGGCATGCTGCCGATGGCCATTGGATTCGGCGAGGGTGGATCGCAGTCGGCGCCGCTCGGCCGTGCTGTGATTGGCGGACTGATTGTTTCCACATTCGCTACGCTGACGGTGTTGCCGTCGATCTATGCTGTTCTACAAAGGAAGGCGGCCACCACGTCTCCGTCGCTTAATCCGATGGATCCTGCGAGCCGATATCATGATGCGACTTAAGAACCTGTCAGTGATAGCTGGGCCAACCGCTTCCTCTGGTCGCGGCTCGGTAACATTCCACAAAAAGAGGCGAATGATTCGATTTAAGTTTTTTTTCATTCTGGTTTGCCTAACCGTTGGATGGTCGCAGACTGGCGACCTTGCCCCGGTGGTCTCCAAACCTGTGTCGCGAACGGTGGAGCTGCCTGGCGAGATCCTGCCGTTCCTCAGCGTGTCGCTGCATGCCAAAGTTCCCGGTTACGTGGAAACCGTTCTGGTGGACCGCGGCAGCGTCGTCAAGCAGGGGCAGCTTCTGATCCAGTTGAACGCGCCGGAGATCAAAGCCCGGATTGCCGAGGCTGAGTTCAAGGTCCAGGTGGCTGAGTCCGAGCGGCTGCGGGCGGAAGCGCAACTCGCCGGCGCACAAAGCACCTACGAACGCCTGAAGAAAGCCGCCGAGACGCCGGGCGCGGTGGCCGGCAACGAACTGGTGCAAGTGGAAAAAGAAGTGCAGGCGGCCCAGGCATCGGTGCGAGCTCGGGGTGAGACCAGCCGTGCCGCGCAAGCCACAGTGCAAGCGGAAAAGGACATGGAAGCATACTTGCGGATCACCGCGCCGTTCGATGGCGTGATCACCGATCGGCTGGTTCATCCCGGCGCGCTGGCCGGCGCGGGAAGCGATTCGGTGCTGCTGGTGATCCAGCAGGTCGCTCACCTGAGACTGGTCGTCGCGGTTCCGGAAGAAGACGTTGGCGGGATCTCGCACGGAGCGAAGGTGGAGTTTCGCGTCCCGGCTTATCCGGATCGAGTCTACTCCGGCGCCGTCGCCCGCGCCGCGCATGTGCTCGACCAAAAAAACCGCACCATGCCGGTCGAACTGGACGTCTTCAATCCGGATGGCTCACTGTCCCCGGGCATGTATCCGGCGGTGAAGTGGCAGGTGAGGCGTTCTCACCCGGCGCTGTTCGTGCCGAAGACCAGCGTGGTGACAACCACGGAGCGGGTTTTTGTCATCCGGAGTCGGAACGGGCGCGCGGAGTGGGTGAACGTCAAGAAGGGCGCGGCGGAGGGCGACCTGATCGAGGTGCTCGGCGATTTGAAGCCGGGCGACATGGTGGTTCGCCGTGCGACGGATGAGTTGCGGGAGGGGAGCCCAATACAGACCGGGAAATGACCAAAGCCAGCGCCGCGATCTTGTTCCTGATCTGCACGGTGCCGCTGAGTCTTCGATCGCAGACGTCCTCCATCCCAGTCCGGCCGTCCCGTAAGTTTCCTCAGCTCTACACGATCGATCTCCCGGAACTCAATCTTTCGGTCGCGAGCCTTGCGGGCCGATACCAGCGCGATCCGGTCGAAAACGGCTATCATAGCGGGGTTATCCAAACTGGACCGCTACGTTGGAGCAACGACGCTGGAAGATCCTGGCGTCTCACTCCGGATGTTGCGAACGGTGTCCTGCTGACCGGCCCTGACAATCCTTACAACGATACAGAGGCGGGACGCGCGTTCCGCATCGTCCTGCGTCGAGGCCCGGACGGCGACTATCTGCCTGAAGTGGCCGGTTTCCTGTTCCAAGGCGAGTTGTACGTGCGCGAGGGCAAGTAGGTCCTCCGGAACGGCCACTGAAATGCAAGGACAACTACATGATCAAGTCTGCTCGGTGGCCATCGTTGCCGACACAATTCTCTCGAAAAAACAGGACCTTGGGAACTTCGATCTTAGCGTTTGTGCTTCCGATCGGCCTTTGGGCGCAGAATCCTGCCGGGTTTCTAGTCGGGAATCCGGACGAGAGCCAGATCCTCGTCTCTCCCGGCCAAGTCACGACTCTGATCTTGACCGGCGTGCAAACCGTTCTTCCAGCCGACTCCTCCGATATAGCGGCTTCCACTTTGCCCTTGCCTCTCTCACTCGCTGGCTTCTCTGCTGTGATCCGTCAGCTGCCGGGGGCATACATCGCGTCCCTGCCGATCTTCCGCGTTCGCCAAACGTCAATCGAAACGTCAACCTGCCAATCACAGCAGCGAATACCTGCGTGCATGATAACGACCCTCACAGTGCAGATCCCCCCCGATATCTTACTTAAGCCTGTCGAGGGCCCTAGCAGGCTAACAATCATCGACGTCTCGGATAATGGCCGTATTTTTTCGAGTAGCACATTTGCAGTAACGTCGGTCGCTACTACGGTTCACATTTTGAACACCTGTGATTCACTCCACGTCGGCTTCGGAGTAAATTGTAATCCCTTCATTACTCACGCTGACGGAACGCTGGCAGGGCCATTTTTTGGCACACCGGCTCAACCAGGCGAGACTCTGGTCGTGTATGCGGTCGGTTTGGGATCTACGACCCCGGTCGTCCCTGCCGGAACACCTTCCCCAAATCCTCCCGCGGTCGCCACTCGCCACTTCTCCCTGATTCTTAACTACGGATGTGCAACCAAGAGAACTGTGACACCGGATTTTGTCGGCCTTACACCCGGACTCGTTGGTCTTTACCAGGTAAACTTCGTGGTGCCTGAACCGGTCGTTTGCTCGCCGCCCTCGGCATTCAACTTCAGCGGTGGAAATCTTACTCTGCTGAGTGACGACTGGGTCTCTTCCAGCACTGTATGGCTGTTTTCTCACTAGAAAACGACCCGGGCCTTTTTTTGAGGCTGGCGAACTGCTTTGGAGACTTCGGACACTAGCAGACAATCTAGTAGACAAACGGCGAAGCTTCTGCTAGAATGTCTTCTAGAGACAATGCCTAAGAAGACCAGTAGCGAAAGTCACATCGAGTTGCTGCAGGGCACGCTGGACATGCTGATTTTGCGGACTCTGCAGTGGGGGCCGCAGCATGGGCACGGTGTTGGCCAAGCCATCCGGCAGAGTTCCGTGGATCTGCTGCTGATCGAGCGCGGGTCTTTGTATCCGGCGCTGCATCGGCTGGAGGCTCGGGGCCTGATCGTTTCGGAATGGAAGGCTTCGGATCTAAACCGGCGAGCAAAGTATTACCGGCTCACTAAGGCGGGCCGAGAGCAACTGGTAGCCGAGCAGGGGAAATGGAAGCTTCTGGTTAAGGCGATCACACGGGTGATGCGTCCGGCGTGAGGTTGAGAGAGGTGCAGTGATGCGGTGGGATTTTTGGCGAAGGCAACGACGCGAGACCGATCTCGACGATGAGATCGCCCACGATCTGGCGCTGGAGGCCGAGGAGCGAATCAGCTCCGGCGTCGCACCGCAAGAAGCCGAACGGGCCAGCCGCCGCGATTTTGGGAATGTGGGCCTGCTGAAGGAAGGCATCCGCGAAATGTGGGGCTGGGCATCGCTCGAACGGCTCGGCCGGGACATTCGATATGGATGGCGCAGTTTGCGCAAGAGCCCGCTGTTCGCCACCATGGCGGTGCTATCGCTGGCGCTGGGTATCGGCGCAAACGCATCGATTTTCAGCGTGATCAGCACTATTCTCCTGCGGCCTTTACCCGGGTTGGAGCGCGGCTCGGAGTTGGTCTCTCTCAACGAGTCGCTGGGCGGTAATAACTCCATCCCTCTTCTCTCGTACCCGAACTATCGCGATTTTCGCGACGGAAATTCCGTGCTGACCGGGTTGGCCTGCATCGGCTTTGTTCCGGCGAGCATTGGACGAAAGGGTGACAATCAGCGGATATGGGCCCTTACGGTGACCGGGAATTACTTTGAGCTATTGGGAGTGAAACCCCTGGCCGGACGCCTGATCCAGCCTGAGGACGACAAAGTCCGCGGAGGTCATCCGGTGCTGGTGCTGACCTACACAGGTTGGCAAAAGCGCTTTGGTGGAGACCCCAATATTATTGGCGAAAAGGTTCAGGTCAACGGCCGGGAGTTCACCGTGCTGGGAATCACCGCCCAAGGGTTCGTCGGCACGGAGCTGATCATGGCTCCGGACGTTTACTTCTCCATGGCTATGCAGAAAGAGCTGCAGGCGGGCGAAGATTTTCAGGAGCGCCGGTCGGCCCGCAACTTCTTCGCGCTGGGGCGTTTGAAGCCAGGCGTCACCATGGTGCAGGCTGAGTCGGCTCTTGACGGGATGGGACGGAACTTGGCGCGAGAATATCCACAGGATAACGGCGGTATGAAGATCACGCTCACTCCTCCGGGGTTGGTGGGAGCGTTGGGGCGGAAACCCATCATCGGCTTCGTCGCGGTGATGTTCGGCGTTTCCTGTCTGGTGTTGTTGGTAGCCTGCGTGAACCTGGCCAGCATGTTGCTGGCGCGCGCCGCCGACAAACGCAAGGAAACCGCTATCCGGCTCGCTCTCGGCGCTGGACGATGGGTGCTCATCCGGCAACTGCTGACCGAGAATCTCATGGTGGCGCTGCTGGGCGGCGCGGGCGGCGCGCTGTTGGCTGTGTGGATTATGGGCGCGCTGTCGGCGTGGCGTCCTCCCGTGGATATCCCGTTGGTGGTGAGCGTTCCCGTGGATTTCCGTGTGTTCCTATTCGCCTTGGTTGTGTCGGCCGTGACGGCGTTGTTATTCGGTCTGCTACCGGCGTTGCAGGCGACCAAGACGGACTTAGTCGCGGCATTGAAAAATGAAGCTGCCACGACGCGATTCCGCTACTGGCATTTGCGCGATTACATGGTGGCAGCCCAGGTTTCGATGTCGGTGCTGCTGCTTTTTTGTTCGGTGCTGGTGGTCAAGAGTTTGCAACGGTCGCTCTCCGCGCCGGTCGGCTTTGAAATCCCCGGTCTGGCTACGGTCTCGTTCGATCTGAACATGCAAGGCTATGACGAGCCGCGCGGCCGTGAGTTTGAGCGGCGCGTGCTGGAGAAGGCCCGCCAACTGCCGGGAGTGGAGACGGCCACACTAGTGGATAATATCCCGTTAACGCCGACCGTCCCTTGGAATGCAGTCTATGTCGAAGGCAAGCCCGTTCCCAAGCGCGCCGCCGAGGTGCCCAACGCTTACGTCTTTACGGCCAGCCCCGATTATTTCCGCACCATGCGAACGCGCTTGATTTCGGGCCGCGAGTTCGACGCCAGGGACAAGCAGGGCGGCCCGCGGGTGGCCATTGTGAATAGCGCGTTCGCGGCGCGCTTGCTGGATGGAGGCAACGCGCTGGGACGCCGCTTTACCACCAACACAACGAAGGAACCGATGGAGATTGTGGGCGTGGTGGAGAATGGGAAATATTACAATTTAACAGAACAGGCCCCACTGGCCTTCTGGACGCCGCTGGAGATCTGGTATAAGTCGAAGGCTTCCTTAGTGGCTCGCACCCGAGCGATTCCCCCCGGGTCTATCCTGCCGTCAATCCGCGGCTTGGTACGCGAAATCGATCCCTCTATCGCGCTGTTCGCAACCGGCAGCGTGGAGGATCAACTCACGTGGACTTTCTTCCCGGCCCGCATCGCCGCCCTCTCGCTGGGTGCGTTTGGGATGCTGGCGCTGGTGCTCTCCGCCACGGGAATTTACGGCGTGATGGCATACGCGGTCTCGCGCCGGACGCGCGAAATCGGCATCCGTATGGCCATCGGCGCAACCCAGGCGCAGGTGCTGGCGTCGGTGGCTCGCAGCGCCGCCATTTTGATCGGTACCGGTCTTGTTCTTGGCCTGGGAATGGCTTTAGGCGCCGGGCGATTGTTGGGGCGAATTCTTTTTGGCGTGAAGCCCAACGATCCGCTGACCTTCGCGATTGTATTCGCCATCATGCTGGCCGTAGGCGCGGCGGCGACATTTTTGCCCGCGCGTCGGGCAACGCGCATCGATCCCATGCAGGCGTTGCGGCTGGAATAGCGTGCTTCGTGAATCTCTGGGTCAAACAAGAGATGCTGGCTAATACGCCGTGGGGCGGGCAATCTTGCCCGCAGCTGCCTTTCAGGCGGCTCCTGCATGCTAGACGCTGATCCTCAAACACCGCACTCGCCGGCTGAAAGCCGGCGGCAGCCAGGATTGGCTGCCCCACCGTTTTCATTACGATTGGTGTGGAACGCAATAGGAACATGTCCCCCGGCTCAAGTTCACCCGCCAAACAGCCGAATAAGACAATTAGGTGCGTTCTCGAATTCTGCTCCCGTTGTGGATGGTTGCCTTGATCCCCTCCGCGGGGGCTATCACGGTCCAACAAAGCCGCGTCACTGCGTCTGTCAGCGAGCAGTCCTGCGCGGTCCCCAAACCTGCCGCCATTTTTCAATCTACGCAGCGCCAGGCTTTCCTGTGGTTCGTGGCGCGGCAGGTGAGAGCGGGCGACCAGTTGCGTGTGGAATGGGTGGATCCAAGCGGAGCCATCTCCAGCACGGCCGAATATGGCGAGCTGCCCACCGTCGCGGAACTGTGCCTCACCACGCAGCTGCCCATCGCCGGTCTGGCGCCCGCTTCGCAACCCGGCCGTTGGACCGTCCGCGTAATTTCGAACGGCAAGCCGCTGTTCTCCCGGGAATTTCAGATTGCCGCGGACGCGGATACAGGCGGTCCGGTGGTCACGAGCGTGACCTGGTCCGGCGTGAAGGCGCGGGAAATCGACTTCACGGTGCATGGGAAAAACTTTCAGGCGAATCCGCTGGTCTACATCGCCCAGTACACGCCATCCGGAGGCTGGAACTACCTCGTGAGTCTTCAGCCGCGCGCGGTAACGCCGAATCAACTCGAGGTGCATTACCCGGGGCTGCCGGCCAACGAATACCTGGTGATCGTCCAGAATCCGGATCAGCAATTAAGCCGGCCGATGCCTTTTCTGATCGCCACCGAGGGGTATAAATTACCAATGACAGCTGGCGAGGCATGGGTGATTACGCAGGGTCCGTACGGCGCATTCTCGCACTGGGGCAACGCGCTGCATGCCTATGACATCGCGCCACAGTCCGGACGCTGCATCGTGGCGATGAAGGGTGGAATCGCCTACACGCATGACCTCGGCTTGAAGCAGGATCACCGGCACCGCACTTTCGGAAATTACGTTACGATCGACCACGGCGATGGAGAATACAGTCACTACGCGCACCTCGCCACGGGCACTTTCGTCGTGGAGAACGGGCAGCGGGTGGAGCAGGGTCAGGCACTGGCCATTGTGGGGAATAGCGGATACACGCTCGGTGAAGGCGGCGGCTACCACGTGCATGTCAGCGTGACGCGGGCGCTGCCGATTTCTTCTTCCAGCATCCCGTTCGAGTTCGAGGACCTGCCGGGTGGTTCGCGCCGCAACTTGAATCGGACGGTGGTGTCTACGAACGCTTCCCCGTTGTGCGACTGCCGCGAGCGGCATCCCGGCGCGGTTGCGCGAACTTCTCCAGGCCGGCAGTTTTCAGGTCAAGTGTCCGTCGCCCAATGGTGGAGCGAGTTGGTCTCGGTGGCGAAGGGGTCGAAGACGTTTCAAGTGACGGTGGCGTGGACGGTTGCGAACACCGATCTCGATTTGCATCTTGTGAGCCCCAGCGGACGGCACTACGGCTGGTACGGCGATACGACCGGCTACTCGGGGTCGCGAACGAATCCGCAAGAATTCCATGTGCCTAAACCGGAGCCGGGCGTCTGGCGGATTTCGGTGCAGGGGATGCGGGGCGGTCCAGGGCCGATCGAGTTCGGTGTGGAAACGTCGGGGCGGAAGGCCGGGGCGGCGTTGGTGGCGTCGGGCGGGAGTGAGTAGCGGAAGAAACTCCTCTGAATCGATGGCCGCCGATGAACGCAGATAAACGCGGATCAAAAACAAATAATTTATCGGCGTTCATCGGCGTTAATCCGCGGCCCGAAGGGGGTCACCCCAGCTTGGCCTTCAGCAGTTCATTCACCGCGGCCGGATTCGCCTGCCCTTTGCTTACCTTCATCACTTGACCTACCAGGTAACCGAGGACCGTCGTTTTGCCGGATTTGTATTGCTCCACTTGTTTGGGATTGTTCGCGATCACGTCGTCGACTATCTTCTCCAACGCGCCCGAGTCGCTGATCTGCCGCAGTCCCTCGCGGTCCATGACGGTGCGGGCTGGGTCGCCGCTTTCCAGCATCTTGGGGAAGATCTCCTTGGCTAGTTTGCCCGAGATCTCGCCCTTCGCAATCAGGCCCACCAACTCGCCCAGGTGCCCGGCCGATACAGGCGCTTCCGTGATGTCGCGGCCTTTGAGCGCGCCCATGAGATCGCCTGTCACCCAGTTGGCCGACATGCGCGGATCGCCCGACCCCGTGGCTACCTTTTCGAAGTAGTCGCTTATGGCGCGCGTGGCCGTCAGCACCTGGGCGTCGTACTCGCGCAGTCCGTAGTTGGTAGTAAACCGCTGTCGCTTTTGGGCGGGAAGCTCTGGCACGGCCTCGCGGATGCGCTTCAGCCATTTATCGCTCACGCGCAGCGGCGCCAGATCCGGCTCAGGGAAATAGCGATAGTCGTGCGCATGCTCCTTGCTGCGCATCCCAGCGGTTTCGCCCGTGTTGACGTTATACAGCCGCGTCTCCTGTTCCACGCGGCCGCCGGCTTCCAGCAGCGCCACTTGCCGCGCGATCTCGTAATCCAACGCCAGCTTGGCGAAGCGGAACGAATTCAGGTTCTTCACTTCAGCTTTCGTGCCGAACTTCTCCGCACCCTGCAAGCGCACGGAAACGTTCGCATCGCAGCGCAGTTGCCCCTTCTCCATGTCGCATTCCGAGACACCCACGTACTGCATGATCTGCTTCAACTCGGACAGGTATTCGTAGGCTTCCTGAGAGGAACGCAGGTCCGGCTCGCTGACGATTTCGATCAGCGGCGTACCGCTGCGGTTGAGGTCGACGTAGGTGTAGCGGCCGGAATCCGGAAAGCCGTCGTGGATGCTTTTGCCCGCGTCGTCCTCCATGTGTACGCGCGTGACACCGATGCGCTTCTTGGTTCCGTCAATTAGGATTTCGAGCGAGCCGTGCTCGGCCAGCGGCTGATCGTATTGCGAGATCTGGTAACCCTTTGGCAGGTCCGGATAGAAGTAGTTCTTGCGCGCGAACCGCGAAAACGGATTGACGCGGCAGTTCATGGCCAGCGCAGCCTGGATCGCCATCTCGACCGCTTGACGATTCAGAACCGGCAGCGCGCCGGGGAGTCCCAGGCACACCGGGCAGACATTGGTGTTCGGTGGCGCGCCAAAGCCGGTCGGGCAGCCGCAGAAGATCTTGGTGCGGGTGTTGAGTTGGACGTGGACTTCCAACCCGATGACGGGCTCGTACTTAGCGATTGCTTCGGGTGTGGCGCTGGCCGGCATGTTTCATTATAGGGAAAGTGGTTCGCGAAGAAATGTGTTGACGAACGTTCGCCTTCATGCTAGATTTTTAGCATAGTGCTAATTCTGTAGCATAGAAGAGGACGCATGGCGAAAGCGGGGCTGGCGGCATTGAGCCGGCGGGAACGGCAGATCATGGACATTCTTTACGAGTGTGGGCGGGCTACATCGGCCGAAGTTCACGCCCGGTTGGCAGATGCGCCCAGCTATTCGACGGTTCGGGCCATCCTGCGCATCCTGGAAGAAAAGGGCCACGCCAAACACCAGCAGGACGGCCCGCGTTACGTTTTTCTGCCCGCCACGCCGCGGGAAGTTGCCAAGCGGTCCGCGCTCAAGCACTTGCTGCGGACGTTCTTCGAAGATTCCACCGAAGGGGCCTTTGCGGCATTGCTGGACGTCTCGTCCGCGAAACTCGACGCCCAGGACTTCGACCGGCTGGCGGCACTGATTGAAAAAGCAAGGAAGGAAGGGAAATGACGATCCCGGTTCGTGAACTCTCGTTTTATCTGTTGGATGCTTCCTGGAAATCGGCGGCGGTGCTGCTTGCCGCCATCGCCCTGACGCGATTGCTACGCGGAAGGCCGGCGGCCGCGCGCCACCTGCTGTGGTCGATCGCGCTGCTGAGTCTGCTGCTGCTTCCCGTGCTGGGGAGTTGGGCGACGAGTTTGCGGATGCCGCTGCGGTTGCCGGCTATCTTGCTCTCTGCGCCCTCTGCTGGGGCGCACTCTGGCACGGCCGGGCAGGGAATCGGTTGGGCGGGATGGGTCCTCTCATTGTGGGCGTTCGGCGCGGGGTTGTTCCTGCTGCGGCTCCTGGTAGGCGTATTGCGGTCAGCCTGGGTGACCCAGCACGCGACTCCCACCGCTGTGGAAGCATTTGGGCGAGTCGAGATCCGAGAGAGCCGTTGGGTCCGGGTGCCGGTGATTTCCGGCCTGTTTCGTCCGGCGATCATTCTGCCGTTGGAAGCGCGTGAGTGGCCCGGCGAGCGGGTACGCGTGGCGGTGCTGCATGAACTGGCACACTGGCAGCGGCACGACTGCCGGACCCGCATCCTGGAAGAACTGGTGCGGAGCTTGTACTGGTTTCAGCCACTGGTCTGGTATGCGGTTCGGCAATGCCGGTTCGAAGCGGAAAGAGCCTGCGACGACAGGGTGCTGGTAGCGGGAACGCAGGCGTCGGAGTACGCCCGGCATCTGCTGGCTGTGGCCCAGTCCTTGAGGTCGAATGCAGGTTTCGAGGCGGCAGCGGCGATGGTGCGCCGGCCGGGTCTGGAAGGCCGGTTGACCGCGATTCTGGATTCCAGCGTGGAGCGGAGGAGTCTGGGGCGTCGGTCTGTTCTGGCGGCGGCCCTGGCTGCCGTGGTTTGTATCGTGCCACTGGGTTTGCTGGAGACCGCGGCGGCGCAGACAAAGCAAGAGACACATCGCATGGGCGAGAAAGGCCTCACGGCGCCGCGAGTCCTGGACAAGGTGGAGCCCCAATATACCCAAGAAGCCAGGGATGCCCATATCGAAGGCACAACTACACTTGGGGTGGAGATTGATACCGATGGTTCGGCGCAAAACATCGAAGTTGTGCAGAGCCTGGATGCAGGCCTGGATCACAACGCGGTGGTGGCCATCAAACAATGGCGGTTCCAGCCTGGGGCGAAGGACGGCACGCCGGTTCGAGTGGCGGCCCGGATCGAGATCAATTTCCATTTGAAATGAGCAGGGCGGCTTCTGAACCGCCATGCGTGAGCATGCGGCGAGATATAAGCAAACATCGCGACCACTCCGCATCTCACCAGAATGAGCAGTCCGGGCGCCAGCCGGATTTACAGCCGCCCGAACTGGCTCGGCACTGCGGCGGGAATGCTGGACTACTCTACCAATCCCCGCACCAAACTCGACGTCATTCCCTTGGTTAGATCGGTACTCAATCGCGCGGCGTTCGATGCCATGTTAGCGTGAGCCAGGGCGATGAGCTGGACCGAACACTTCACCGTGTCCTGAATCACGCTGCCTTGGGGGGCGCCGATTCCTAATCCCACCAAGGAACAGCCTAGAACGAAAACGCCTTCGAGTATTCTGGACATCTTAGCCTCCTAAACCCCTACTCATTCCTAAAGACGGGAATGCCGGGCAGTTATTACAGACCCTACTGTCTCTGCTGGCTGGCCAGCGAGGCGGTTCCGAGCATTCCGCCCAAGCCCATTGTTTCCACCACTGAGGAGGGCACAATCACCATCGATCCCTTCTCCTTGATGGCTTCGTACAGCATGTTCATGGCCCGCAGATGCAGCGCCACAGGATTGTTGATGTACACTGCCGAGGCTTCCGCGAACTTGGTGGATATTTCGGTTTCCGCCGTGCCGAGGATGATGCGCGCCTGGCGTTCGCGCTCGGCCTGCGCCTGCCGCGACATGGCGTCTTCCAACGCTTGCGGGATGTGGACGTCCCGGATTTCCACCGAATGCACCGTGATGCCCCACGGATTGGTCTTCTCGTCCAGAATGCGCTGCAATTCCTTGCCGAGCATTTCCCGCTCCGTGATCATCTGGGCGAGATCGTGGCGTCCGATGGATTCCCGCAGCGCCGTCTGCGCACTCAGAGTGATGGCCTGATCGAAATCCATCACCTCGAGAATCGACTTTTCGGCGTTCCACACCAGCCAGAAGACGATGGCGTCCACGTTCACCGGGACCGTGTCGCGCGTCAAGGCGGATTCGGCCTTTACGTCGGTGACGCGGACGCGCTGATCCACGTATTGACTGATCGAATCGATCACGGGGACGATCATGAACATCCCCGGACCGCGCAGGCCAATGTAGCGGCCCAGCCGCAGCACTGCTGCCTTTTGCCACTGCTCGGCCACTCGGATCGCGAAGAGGAAATACATCCCCACGGCTACGCCTGCGATGACCGGTACCGGGTTCTCGTAGTAGACTCCCGGCGCGACACCGAGGCCCAGAAAGATCAAGAATACGGCTACCCCGATGGAGCTGATCTGCAGCCTCGCCGGTCCCGTGCCCTCGCCTCGCTTGCGCATATTCATCAACATCGTTACTGACATGGCTTATGTTCTCCTGTTCTGTTCGCTCTGTAATTCGTTGAAATAGTCGAGCAGCTGGGGCAACGTGATGCCCTCGGCGCCCGCGCGAGCTAATAACTCGCCCGCCAGCTGCGCGATTCGGCGCTGGTGCTCGATATCGTTCTTGGCTGGCTTGTTGTCCGTGATAAAGGTGCCGGTGCCTTGCTGCGTGGCCAATACGTCGCGGATTTCCAGCTCGCGGTAGGCCCGTACAACCGTGTTCGGGTTGATGGCCAGATCCACAGCTAGTTGCCGGACCGTCGGCAGTTGGTCGCCAGGCTTCAAGCTACCGGCCGAGATACCGCCCAACACTTGATCTATGATCTGCCGGTACACCGGCACGCCGCTGCACAGATCCAGCTTAAGTAGGAAGCGCCGATCGGATTGGGTTGCTCCACTCATCTATAACTCTAGTGTACTAGTTATATAATACATGTCAAGAGGAATTCTTGCCCCTCTCGGTAAACCGCTGAAACAAGAGCAACAACTGTTGGTTGTTTGGAGAGCCGCCGTTAAGTTAAGCTTGTGGCCAGAGTCTCGCAAACACCACGACTAATGATGATAAGCTCCGATAGCCGGACCATGCCCGGTTACTACCAGCTTCTATTTGCCAGTTGCCTTCTGATTCTTACGACGGCCGCCATCCTCTATCTGGGTTTCCTGGATCGGCAAATAATGTTTGACGAAACACATCTGCAAAACCCTCCCTACATGCTGTTGCACTACGGCAGGCTAACTTTTCCCGTGCATGGGCAGTTTGACGCGATGGTAGTTCATCCCCCGATTCATTACCTGGGCATGGCCTTGTTCATCCGTTGTGGCCTCAGCGCGTTCCATGCGGCAGCGGTCATGCCCATCTTGTTCTTCGCGGCGGCGGGAGGGCTGCTGCTGTTCTCGCGGATGGCGCCAGCGGTGAAATTCGGGCTTCTATTTGGCATCTTTCTTGGGGCCCTGGTGTGGAATGCAACTTATGTCGTGCGACCGGATTTGTCATTGGCTCTCGCCTGGATCGCCGGACTTATTGCGCTGGAAGCCGGGCGCCTCGCGGATTGGGACTCCAAGCGGCTCTTTGCCGGAAGCATTTTGCTGGCCTACGCCACAGCGGCACACTATCCGGGATCGTTTTGTTGGACCGGCATTTTCGTGTATTTTGTGTGGGCCTGGTTCAGCCTGCCCCGGCGGCAGGCGCTGCGCCGAATCGCAATCATGATCGCAGGTCTCGGTCTGATCGGCGTACCCTACTTGCTGTTCTTCATCATTCCGCTCCGTCACGAGATCATCGCATTTATGAATCCTCTTCAAGTCGCGGGCGATCCGATAGACGCGTTCCACCGGCACATTCAGTCTTACGAAATATGGAGGAACGCACGCGCCCTATTTGCCGGGTCGCAGCCCTTGGTGCAAGCGCTTCTAGCTCCGCTGTGGTCCGTGCTCGTGCCTGCGGCATTCATTGGCCCACCTTTGCTCTTTGCATTTCGCAGCACGCGCGGAATCGCCTTGGCGGCACTACCTCAGGTCCTCTTTATTGCCCTCGGCGCGCGCTATAAGCTGCTGGGCGCTACCGGATACTACACGCCGGAGATGATGATCTACCTCGCGGCAGTGATCAGCGGCGTGTTGGCGGGACTGTTCTTCCTGGCGAGGCGAATTCCCTCCCGGACGGGCGCAAAGGTGTTCGTTCTGTTCGGACTGGCCAGCTTGACTGCAATGGTTTTGCACGATAATCCGAGCGTGGCCGGTTATCGTGTGCGGTACACGCGAAGCTTGAACGATCTGGACTTGGGCCGGGCAGCCGCACGGGAGATTGCCGGTCCGGATGCTTTCATTGGGTCCACCAGCATGGGCGTGTGGTACACCGGCGGTGCTACTCACTTTTACAATGTCTCACCGGAAGTCCTTTACGATCCGGCGCTGTCAATTAACCAAAAAGAGTATTTCTCGTGGTTCGACGGACTAGTCGTCGATCAGCTCGAGAGTTGGACTACTTGGAACAAAGAGCGGACCAATCTCACATCCCTCTATCTGGCGGGGGATCTGCACCTCAAAGGATTCTGGCTGGCGGAGAGGCACGCCAAGCTTGACTCCGACCTTTCCTGGATGATGTTTTCGGCCCAGCAGGGCCCGGTTCGCGGCTATGTGATGCACGACAACCGGATGTACCGGTTCGAGCAGGCCCAGGATGGCGACAACGTCTTCTTCTCGGCGGTCTGCCCTATTACGGAACTGATGAATACCGGGCGGCAGTTTGACTTTAGTGGCATGCTGTTCCTTCCGTCGCAGACCAACGAAGATCCTCGAGGGACTGGAAGTCCGATACCGGTGATTCGCATGCTGCTGGTAAGCAAAGAGCAATTTCAGCGGGATGTCTTGCCGGCGGCGGCCCATTGCAAGGTTCGCGATCAAATCGCCGGCCGGGTGACGCTGGTCGACTCCGGGGTCATGCTGGAACAAGGGAAAGCCACCGATCGCACCATTCGTTTCTACCGGAGTTTCCCCACCGCGTTGGCGGGCGCGAACCGCCTGAACGCCGGGAACACCACCAGAATCCCGGGCGTAGTTGAGCTGAACGGTATTCGCGTGGCCAACCCGCAGTCCCGCGTCCTGTGGCGTGGGACCACCGTGGATGTGAGGACGGCCCCCACGCGCTGGTGGGACGCGGCTTCGATTCCGATCGACCATGCGCACAGCATGGCCGGCGGGTTCATCTACGTGCGCGGAAGAGTGCTGGACGGCGTGGTCGGGATCAGCGTCAGGGGTCAGGAGGTCAATACGATCCTGGGAAGTGAAGCGATCTGGGGGACTCACGATGGCGTAAATGAGCTGTATATCCCCATTACATCTCTGGATGACTCCGTACAGTTGGTAATCCGCAACCAGAGGCCGAATGCCCAATCAGAGGTCTTGATTGAGGATGTAGCCGTGGTAGTGCAGAGGCCGCACCAGTAGATTCAGTACGTTACAGAGCCGCGACCGTCAGGAGCGATGCTTTCACCCCTAGAAAAATCGCCCCCGGAGTAAACTTCCCCTCCTTTTTGGCGTTTAATGAATAGAGAGGCATTGCAACCTTATGAAGAAGCGAGCCCTTGTCGCTACTGCGGTAGCTGCGTTCCTGGTCGCCCTGCCGGCTGTCTCGTCCACCAAGACTTCCAAGCCGGCCGATGACGCCAAGCGTCAAGCCAAGCTGTTCCAAAAGAAGATCAACAAAGATCAGCAGGTGCTCCACGCGCTCGACCGGCTGTCGTTTGGACCGCGCCCCGGCGACGTCGACAGAGTGAAGAAGTTGGGTTTGAAGAAGTGGATCGACCAGCAACTCCACCCTGAGGGGATCAAAGAGAATCCCGACCTGGAAGCGAAGATTCAGCCGCTCGAATCGCTTCGAATGACGCCCATGGAGGCGGTGCAGCATTATCCTCCGCCGCAGATGATCAAGGCCATCGCCGACGGGCGGCAGCCCTTGCCGGACGATCCCTTGCTGCGTGCGAGCGTGGAACGCCTGATGGTCCGCTACAAAGTGAAGAAAGGCCAGGACGCGACGAAGGGCAAGGACGGGGCCGCAGCCGACCCCAATGCCGACATGGAACCCGCCAAGCCGCTCGACGAGGTTCTGGAGCCTGCTGAGTTGCAGACCATGCGCGCCGGAACGCCCGATAAAAAGCTCCAGCTGCTGGCATCCCTGCCGGCCGACAAGCTGGAAGAAATGCTGATCGCCATGCCGCGCGCTCAACGGCAGCAGCTCATGGTTTTCGCGCCCACCG
>Ga0207097_1034_pt1 | contig 26192 bp, 21 predicted proteins | sample Alteio_BWMinHeat_87_FD_153541 | JGI IMG/M metagenome (GOLD analysis project Ga0207097, IMG submission 153541) | Enriched cells from forest soil in Barre Woods Harvard Forest LTER site, Petersham, Massachusetts, United States -... | ecosystem: Environmental > Terrestrial > Soil > Temperate forest >...
AGGCTTTAAGAGGATTAGAAGGGCAGGAATTAGAGCATATAAATAAAAGCCTTGAGATGGCTGCTGGGAAACTTGCTGCTAAAATTACTGGGTACGGAACTATTGCTACAGGTGTTGCCGAGATTGCCTTAGGCGCTCACGGCGCTGTAAAAGCTGAGCAAGAGCACGAGAATCATAAAACAGAAATTGCCCAAATCAAAAAGCATCACAAAGAAGAAAAACAAGTGATCAGTGCTAAATTAGATGTATTAGGGTTACAATTAGATGCGCTTCAAGCAGAAAATAAAGCTAATAAAGAACAGCTTTCTGGTCTTACTGCAAAAGTTGAAACGCTTGAAAAGGAAAAAAGCGCCTCGCGCTGGTTCTAGGTTCTAGGTTATTTCCAAATAATTTTTTTTATAAAAGAAAGGGCGTTCTGCTCTTTTTTTGCTTCTGTTAGCTTGTTTATGCGTAGGCTCGTGTCTTCTATTTTCTGTTTTAGAAGGGTGCCTTCTTCTCTTATGAGGATTGTTTGCTCTGTATAACGATCAATGCGGTTTAAAATGCGCTGTGTATCAGGGGTAAGCGGACAATTAGATTGATTGAGGGTTGGTGGGTTAATTGACATTATTTTCCTCTTTTTATTTCTATCTATTATTAATGTTTTTCTTTTAAGAATCAACTAAAATATTGTTTTGATATCTTGAAGTTGCGTGCAATTATTTAAGCGATCTGTAATACTTTACCTGTACCCAAATTTTGAGTTCACTTGGGTACATTCTTAAAATAATTTATAGTTTCTTTATGTGGCAAGTGATTGATACAGGAATAAGTAGCGCTGAAAAGAACATGGCTCTTGATGCAGAGTTTCTTAAAAATCTTTCAGATTCACAAAATCCTATCCTCCATTTTTATGAATGGGAAAAAGATAGTGCAACCTTTGGGCATTTTATTCAGCCTGAAGCTTTTTTAAATGTGGATAAAGCAAAAGAATTGGGTCTAAGCCTTGCCAAGCGTCCTACAGGTGGAGGGATTGTATTTCATCTTTGGGATATGGCTTTTTCTGTACTCGTTCCTTCTAGTTCTTCGCATTTTTCCCTAAACACTTTAGAAAATTACGCCTTTGTTAATGATATTGTTTTAAAGGCTGTAAAAACATTTCTCGAAGAAGCAGGGGGTCTTTTAATGATTCAGGAAGACATGCCTTCTCTAGATCCTTCTTGTGTGCGCTTTTGTATGGCCAAACCTACAAAATATGACGTTGTTCTAGAGGGAAAAAAAATTGCAGGGGCAGCTCAGAGGCAAACGAAGGCTGGATTTTTACATCAAGGAACAATTGCCTTAATGCTTCCTGATACGGCGTATTTAGAAGATGTCTTGCTTCCCTCTACAAGAGTTTTAGAAGCGATGCAAACACACACTTATCCTCTTTTAGGAAAAACAGCTTCAAGAAAAGAGCTTGAAAGAGCTAAACTAAGACTCAAACAACTTTTAGTGACATTTTTTAAGGATCTTGAATGAGCAAAGAAAAAACCGCAATCACTCCCACAAGAAAAGAGAACTACCCAGAGTGGTACCAACAGGTTGTAAAAGCCAGTGACCTTGCAGAGCACTCTCCTGTTAGAGGCTGCATGGTTATTAAACCTTGGGGCTATAGTCTATGGGAAAATATGCAACGTATCCTGGATGCTTTCTTTAAAGAGACAGGCCATCAAAATGCTTACTTTCCTTTATTCATTCCGCTTAGCTTTTTAGAGAAGGAAGCTTCTCATGTCGAGGGGTTTGCTAAAGAATGCGCTATTGTGACGCATCATAGACTAGAAAAGAATGCAGAAGGAAAACTTGTCCCTGCAGGAGAGCTTGAAGAGCCTTTAATTGTACGCCCGACTTCTGAAACAATTATTGGAGCGATGTTTGCCAAATGGATCACATCTTATAGAGATTTACCCCTTCTTATTAATCAGTGGGCCAATGTTGTGCGCTGGGAAATGCGCACGCGCCTTTTCTTAAGAACAACAGAATTCCTTTGGCAAGAAGGGCATACAGCGCATGCCACAAAAGAAGAAGCTCTTGAAGAAACAATGCGTATGCTAGGGATTTATAATGAATTTGCGCATAAATATTTAGCGATTCCTGTGATTAAAGGAGAGAAAACGCCTTCTGAGCGCTTTCCTGGAGCTGTTTCAACATTTACCATTGAAGCCATGATGCAAGACCGAAAAGCCTTGCAGTGTGGGACTTCCCATTTTCTTGGGACAAATTTTGCGAAAGCTTCTGAAATTAAATTCCAAACGCAAGCAGGAAATGTAGAGCATGCTTGGACAACTTCTTGGGGCGTTACTACACGCTTTATAGGGGCTCTTGTTATGGCTCACAGCGATGATGATGGGCTTGTTCTGCCTCCTCGTATAGCTTCGTCCCATATTGTTCTTTTACCCGTTATTCATAAGGAAGAGACAAAACAAGAGGTCCTCTCGTTTTGCCATGCCCTTGCAGGAGAACTTCGTCATATAAGATATTATGGACAGAATCTTAACGTGATTGTCGATGAAAGAGATCTGCGCGGAGGCGAAAAGACTTGGGGATGGATTAAAAAGGGGATTCCTCTTCGGATAGAAGTAGGTCCAAGAGATATTGCGCAAGATAGTTTTGCCGTTGCTAGAAGAGATAAGCGCCCTAAAGAAACAAGCTCTTATACACGCGGTGAACTTGTGCAGAACATAGAGAAGATTTTAGATGATGTGCAAAATGCTCTTTATCAAAAAGCACTGGATTTTAGAAACCAGCACATAAAAAAAATTGACACGAAAGAGGAGTTTTATGCATTTTTCACTCCTAAAAATAAAGATAACCCAGAAACCCATGCAGGCTTTGCTCTTTGCCATTGGAGCGGAGAGGCAAGCGTTGAAAACCAAGTGAAGCAGGACTTAAATGTCACGATTCGCTGCATCCCTTTAGATGCAGAGTTAGAAGCTGGCACTTGTGTGATTAGCGGTAAAAAAAGTGATAGACGCGTAATTTTTGCAAAATCTTACTAACAGGTAAATATGCTCGGTTTTTTTCGTAAGCACCAAAAGTTTTTTTTCATCTTTGTTACATGTATTATAGTTATCTCTTTTACCTTTTTTGGAACATTTAGCTCTCTTCTCTCAAATAGAGCAGCTCCAGATAAAGTTGTAGGTGTTGCTGTTGATGGCTCATCGATTTACCAAAATGAGTTAAGAGCATTAACCTATCTTCTAGATGGGGGACATGAACAAAAGGGCTATGTCTATACAGGAAAAATGCCTCTTCTTCTTAATGATGGGGTGATTCTTAAGGAATTTTTCCTTACAAAAACAGGCAATATTCTTGCGCAAAAGTATTTCTCCTTAATTAAAGACGATCTCCAAGAAAGAATGCAGAGAATTCAACATTATAAGCATTATACGCATCCCTCATCTTCTATGGTATCGGCAGAAAAAGTGTGGGAGCAGTTCTTGCCCGAAGTTAATACAGAATTAAAAAGTTTAAGGGAAATGAAAGGGGATGTGACCCCTGAGGTGTTTACTAAACTTTGCAATCTTTATGTTGAGCAATCTAAATTTCCTCCTGAATTTTTAAAGCGTTTTGTATTTTTTGCCGAAAGCCAACATGCCGGAGGAAAAAACGACCCTCAGCTTCAAAATGTGGACCTCTCTCTTTTTGGTTTCCATAGTTTAGAAGATTGGTTTGGTAAATCTTTTCTAGAAATTTCTGCCCAGTTTATTCTAAATACTTCTCTGATTGCAGAAAAAAAAGGGTATACCGTTTCTTTAGAAGAAGCGCGTAGAGAGCTTTATCAAAATACCTACTTAGGGCTTCAAGGAATTGTAAAAAAAGAAGAGCTTACATCACTTGATTTGGGACAATACGTAAGGCATGAACTTCAAGCGGTAGGCTTAAACGAAGAAGAAGGCGTAAAGCTTTGGAGAAAGGTACTTCTTTTTAAGCGCTTTTTTCATGAAGCTTCAGAATCTGTATTTGTAGATCCTCTGATGCATCAGCAATTTGCTTCTTATGCAGGCGTTGCCGCCCTTGTGGATGAATATCAATTGCCAGAGCACCTCCGCCTTAGAGATTTTCGAGCGCTTGCAAAGCTTCAAGTTTATGTAGAGGCTGTTGCTAAAACAAAGACTGCTCTTTTATTACCTAGAAGTTATTTATCTGTTGACGAAGTAGAGAAAAAAGCTCCGGAGCTTGTGCAAAGAACCTTTACAATGGAAGTAGCTGAAATAAAAAAAGAAGATCTTTGCTTAAATATTAGCCTAAAGGAACTTCTTGAATGGAAGCTTAAGGAAGAAAATTTTGAGCTTCTAAAAAGCGCGTTTCCAATTCTTGCGTCTAAGAAAGCAGAGACAAGAGAAGAGCGTTTTGCTGTTTTGGAAAAATTAGATCCTAAAGAACGCTTAAAAATGGATCGCTTTGTCAGAAACAAAATTGTAGATCTGCATCCGGAGTGGATAGATATAGCATTTGGAAGTGCCCCTTTAGAGAAAGAGACAGTCTCTCTTCGGGTGAAGGGCTCCCACCACCCATTTAAGGGCCTTACCGATACAAAGCAGCTTTTAAATACACTCCTTTCTTATCAGGGCACACCTTTAAGATTTACAGGGGATAAAGAGCATTTTTACACAGTTAAAACTGTTGAAAAAAGTAGCGAGAGACAAATTTTAACCTTTGTAGAAGCAAATAGAGATGGGACATTAGATGAAATGTTAACGCATCGCCTAGAAGCGCTTTACGATGGGGCAAAGCCTTTTAATGAAGTGAGAGATCAGCTTGCTTTAAAACTCTATCCTGAGCTTTTTAAAGCGATTCAAGAAGATACAGCCAAAACACTTAAAAAAGAAAATTCCCCTTCTTTAGATTTTTATGTAACGCATAGGCTTTATGCTTATATGCGAGATGCCGAAAAAGCCCTCGAGAAAAATCCTTCTGATCCTTATTGGGTAGCGAGTGAAAAAGGGCCCTTGACGCTTGAAAATCAGTGGCATCTTGTAAAAACAGAAAAAGAAATTACACGTGGAGAGGCTAGTGGTAAAGAAGATCTATTCTCTTTAAAGGAAAATACTTTTTCTAAAATGCATTTTGGCTCTAGAGGAGACTTAAGCTTTTCTTATCTTAAAGGCAAATCGGTCAAAGAAGAGATTGTTTTAGAAAAGGTTCAAGCTGTTAAAGAGGCTTTAGGTGTAGAGGCAAAAAGAGCTCTTATGCAAGAAATTGTTAATGAGATCTCTCTTAAAAAAGGGATTGTCCTTCAGCAAGAGGATGTACTTTGAGTAGTAGCCCTTTAGAAAATTTACCTCCTCTTATTCCAAGCGATTTTTTTGCTTTAACGTGCCCTATTCCTTATGCAAAAAAAATCCCTGAAAGAAGAATCCCCTATTTACCTGATAGAACAGATCTTTTAGGAGAGGAGGGGTTTTCAAAAGTAGCCCTTTTTTGGAATGAAGAGGCTCTTTTTATTAAAGCTGATGTGTATAAACCCTTCGAAGAAGCGTTATACCCCGATTTTAGAGAAGGAGATAGTGTAGAGGTTTTTATAGACACAAGAGATTTAAAAATGGCTGGTTATCCTACTAAGTTTTGCCACCATTTTGTATTTTTCCCCGTCGAAAGCAAAGATGTTTTTTCTAGAGAAGTGAGCGTTTTTCGGGAAGAAGATTCCCACCCTCTATGCGATCCTAAAGATCTTTTTGTAGAGGTAAAAGTAGAAAAACTATCCTATCAATTAAATATCACCATCCCTTCTCATGCTTTACATGGATATGAGCCTGCCTCTTTTAAACGCTTAGGATTTACTTATCGAGTAAACCGCTATCAAGGAGAGCCTGAGCATTTTGCTCTTTCTTCAACCTATTATCAGATTGAAAAACACCCAAGTCTTTGGGCAAGTTTACTAATGGAGGCCCCGTGAAATTTGTTGATTCGCATGAATGGATTTTTGTAGAAGAAGAAGTAGGCGTTGTAGGAATAAGTGTGTACGCTCAGAAAGAGCTTGGCAATATTGTGTATGTAGAACTACCCAAAGTGGGCTCTTTTGTTAAAAAAGGAGAAGAAGTAGCTGTTTTAGAATCCACAAAAGCAGCGGCAGATATTTATTCTCCTGTAACAGGCGAAATTGTAGCTGTAAATGAAGTTTTAAAAAGCGATATCACCCTTTTAAATACACTTCCGGAAACAGATGGTTGGCTTTTTAAAATTAAAGTAGCTAATGTACAAGAAATGGAATGTTTACTTAATGTAGAACAATACTTGGCTCTTATTTCTTAAGGATTTTGCTCATGAATACATTTGAAAAAATGCTTTTTTTAAAATCAATGCCCCTTTTTAAGTATGTAAAAGATGATGTGTTATTAGGCGTCGCAGCAGTTCTTGAAGAGCAGCTTGTTAAGCCTTCGGAAGAAATTATAAGAAAAGATGACCTTGGAACCATCATGTTTATGGTAGTTACCGGCAAGGTTAAAGTTCATGATGGAGCGCATGTCCTAAAAGAATTAGGCGATCATGAAGTCTTTGGAGAGCTCGCAGCCCTATCTCCTGAAAAAAGAATCGCCTCTGTTACAGCTCTAGAAGAAACCCTTCTCTTAAAAATCAGCAACAGCGTTATCTACGATCTAATGGAAATGCAAGCCGATCTTGCTAAGGGCATCATCCAAGTCCTTTGCCAAAGAGTGCGCACCATCTCCTCCGACCTCGGCAAAGCCATCGCCTCCCACTAACCCCAACAGCTCAACAAAGAGAAATAATTCTCTCTCTCTCTTCTCTTCCTCTGTGGTTTCTTCCCTCTGTGGTTTTTCTTTTGCTAACACTTGATCGCACAAAAACTCGCATTTAAGATAAACCACAGAAGGGTTGAAACCACAGAGGAAGAGAAGAGAGAGAGAATTATTTCTCCTTGTTTGTCTTTGCTGTAGCTTGGGGCTTGACGCGGTTTTTGCAAACATGCAAAATGGCGAGAGTTAAAAGTTAGAGGGTTGATGGGAGATAGGCGCAGCGGGAAGAAAAGCTTTTTTAGGGAGCATCGCTCTTTACTTTTTTTTCTGGGAGCATTTTGTTTAGCTGTTTTTTTCTTTCGTCACGCTTTTTTAGAGCTTGGGGTGAAATGCGCTCTACGGCAGGTTGCTGGAAGTAAAGAGGCTTTGCACTATGATAGCCTAAAGTGGGAAGAGGGAAGAGTTGTTGTAAGTGGTCTTAGCCTTAAAACGCCTTCTTACGACTTAAGCGTTGATCAGCTAGATGTTTCTTTAGAGGCAGATCTTTTATCTTTTTATCTTGAGCCTCATCTTTCTTTTCTTCATCCGACGATTACCTTAAAAGAGAATAGCGGCTCTTCTCCTCTTTTTTTAGGCATTTTTCCCTCTAGATTTTTGGGCGTAAAACTCAATGTTGATCAAGGGATATGCTCTATAGAAGGCGCCCCTTTTTATTTTGCTTTTAAAAGCTCTTCTAAAAAAACACAAATAGGAACGCTTCTTTTAGGCGATGACTTAGCTGACTTAGAAGAACATCCTTTAATTTATATGGATCTTGCTAAGGAAGGCGACTTTCTTTTTGCAAGCCTAAAGACTGAAGCTGCAGAGTGCTCTCGCCTTTTAAAACTCGCTTCTTTTTTTACGCCTCAAGAACTAAATAAATGGGAGACAATTGAAGGACAAGTAGAAGTTGATGCAAAAGCTGTTATTCAACTTCCTTTTCAGATTAAAGATCTGGTCCTAAAGATAGAGGCCTCGCATCTTGCTTTAGAAAATAAAACGCTTGGATTAAATGTAACAGCCTCTACTTTTCATACAGAATGTATCTTTCCTCTTGGGACGGAGAGCAGCCTTCCTTTTTGGAAAAAAATCAAAGGAAATTTCCATTTAGAAGAGGCTTTTGCAAAGCTAGGGCTCCAAAACTCTTCGCTTACCCATTTAAATGCGCATGTATTTCTAGATCCTCTAAGCGACCCTTTAATGGAGGTGTCAGCTGTGTTAACGCATAAAGAAGAGGTGTCTTCTTTAGCGCTTAAAGCGCATGGTTCTATGCACGAAGACCACACTTTTTGGGTGGATGGCTCTTTACTTTTAGATAATACAGAAACGCTTCTTTCTCTATGTAGCCCGCGCAAAGAATTTTATGTGGCTCAAGCAGAGTTAAAAGGTTTTAAAAGCTCTCAATTTAAACTTGTGCAAGATCTTTTGGGAGTTTGCTCTGATGTAAGATTTTCAGAAGGAATTGCGGAAGGAAAAATTATTGGATGTTTTAAAAAAGGTTCTCTTAGTGAAATTTCTTGCGAAGAGCTTAAAATACAAAATGGAGCGCTCTCTTACCTGCCCTTAAATATCAATGGATCTTTTAGAAACTTTTTTTGTGATGCGAGAGTTTTGCAAGGAGAATTAAGAGACCTTCACGCTGTTTTAGAAAAAGGAGATGTAAGACATGCAGATCTTAGCGCTTCAAATATGGACGCTGATCTTAAGGTGGTGGGAGGGGTTTTAGAGCCTTCTAAACTTTGCTTGAAATACAAAGATATCCCTCTTTATTTAACTTTTAAAGAAGAGAAAGGGGAGATAGAAGCGGAGCTTACCTCTACTTCCTCTTATGCCAAAATGGCCTCTTTATTCTCTTCTGAATTTGCCATTTTGGAAGATGTGGATATTTCAACCTCCTTGTTTTTTAAAAGAAAGAAAGGGGGAGCCAGCACTCTTAGCTGTACTTTTAAAAAATCAGGGGAAGAAAAAAGCATTTTAGAGTGGGGCTGCGCAGCAGAAATTCCTTCCTGTTTTCCTTTTAAAATGGAAAAACTACAGGGGTGGATTTTAGCTGAAAATTTATCTCCTTTTTTCTACGCTCCTTTTATTTCTATCGTCAATAAAGACCTTTCTTTAAAAGGCAATCTTGAAGTCATAGGGAAATTTAAGGAAGAGTTTTTAGAGCTTTCGTTGCAGGCAAAAGATGTAGCCTTTATTCACCCTCTTTTTGTTGCAGAAGCAAAAACTTTAGGGGGACAAAAACGCATTGAGCTTGCCTTTGATTTTAAAAATCAAAAATATAGCGGGCAAATTCCTTTAGAAAATGCTTCAATCAAAGAAAAAAGAATGGGGCTTTTTTTTGATAAAATTCATACAACACTTCGGTTTGAGAATACGCTCTTTTTTCTAGAAAATATCGAAGCTAATTATGAAGGACTAAGAATTGAAGCAGATGCCCAGGCTGAATTTTTCGCAGATAAGCATGCAGAAATTAAGCTTGTGACAACTAAGTTAGAGGGAAGCGCAGTCCCTCTTTATAAGCTAGCTTCCTCTTGTGGCTTTTTATCCATTCCCTTAAGCGGAAAAGTTCTTAGTAAAGAAAATGGTTTTTGTTTAGATGCGCATTTTTCTCTTTTAGAAGATCCTAAAGTAGAGTGGAGCTTTAAAGGAACCTTTATTGAGGGAATGGCTTCTTTAAATCCTCATATTTCTTTGCATAATTTATCGTTTGATATGGAGATTGCATCAGAGAGCCCTTCTATTAATATACAAAATATTAAAGGAGATGTCTGGGCTAAAGAAACCCTTCTTTATACATTGAAAGGAGAGCGCCTTTTTAAGGATGCTACCAAAGCCGAATTAACGATGGGGCTTTATGAAGCGCATAAAGAGGTTTGCTATATTTCTTGTAAAAGCGAGAAAAATCCTACGAAGGATTGGAAGCTTTGTTTTGCAAGCAACTCCCATATATTTGGCTCAAAATTAAATGTAGTGAATTGTCTTTTAAAAGAGGGGATAGGATGCACCTTTTTAGAGATGAAGCCGACTATTTGTGCACAAAGTTTTAAAGATCTTCTTCCTTTATTAAATCTGTCTTTAGGAGATGTGTCTTCTTTGAAACTCCAAGGAGAGCTTCCCTCTCACATCATCTATAATGCTCTCTCTGATGACCTGCTTTTTTATTTAGAGAGCAAGAATTTACAAATTAACAACACATCTTTTAAAAAGAGTGTTCTTAAAGGGAAAAAAACAGGACTAGAGTTCCTTATTCAAGAGTGTTCTTTAGACGATTTGGGCTTAAAAGCAGCGTTTATTCAAGGGGAAAATTCTATCGAGATCCCTCAATTTGAAATTTCTACCCCTAAGTCTTTTCTAAAAGGAGATGCTGAATTTTTCTTAAAAGATAAAACGTGTAAAGGACATCTTCAAGAATGTTTGCTTGATTTGGCTAGCATCCCTCAGTTAAACGGGATGAGCCCTATAAAAGGGGCAGGGATCATTAAAGGAGATTTCTTTTTGGATTTTAAGACCCCTCAAGAGCTCTGTTCTATTGATGCAGATTTAGGAATTTCCCTAGATTTAGTAGCTCCTTTTGCCTTAAAGCTAAAAAGTGAGGAGAAAATCCATTTACGCGCTCTTCCTTTAAGAGGATTTACCCTTGATGGATTAAATCTTATTTCCTCTGATAAAACAGCTTCTTTAAGAGCTAAAAAGCTAGAATACGACGGTAAATTAGAGAAGTGGAAGGTAAGTAACGCAAAAGCGTTTATCCCTGTTTCTTTTATTCCTTATCTTGAATGTGAAAAAAGTGTTTTAGCTACTCTTGATGCAGAGTGGGATCCTCAATCTTTTTCGGTTAACGGTTCGTTAAACGATGGATCTTATGGTTTTTCCAAATTATCTTTGCCTTTAAAACAGATCCTTTTTAAATGGGATCCTAAAACGTTTATTCTGGGTTGCAAACTAGAACATGAAAAGAAGCCCTTTTTTGCGCAGCTTCATTTGGATTTTTCTAAAGAAACGCTTGGGATGCTTAAAATTCAAGAAGATCTAAAACTTGAGGGGATAAAAATTTTATTTAAACCCGATAAGAAAAAAGGAATAGATATCCACTCCATTGGAGGTGTTTTAAGCGGCCTTGATATCCAGATGAAAAAACTCCCCGCAAAACCTTTAGAAACAGCTTTTACTGGAAAGATTTCGATAGATGGAATAAAGGCATTAGAGCTTCTTCCTAAAATGCTTCAAAAAGAGTTAAAAGACTTGAAGCTCGGAAAAGGCTATACCCTTGAAGGCGCTTTTATTTTAAAGGATAAAGCAGATGATCCTTTTCATTTTGAAGGGACTTTAAAAGGAAATATGTTTTCTATCTTTGGGATTGAATGTCAAAGGCTAGAGGCCGAATTTGAAGCTTCTTCAAAAAGAATTTACATAGGGAATGTACATGTTTTAGATGCGTCAGGAAATATGGAGATTCGAGAAATCAAGCTTGATAAAGCAGCCGATCATTGGAATATAAACATCCCCCTTATACAGCTTAAGGATTTTACTCCCAGTTTGATGGCTCAAGAAGGGGGGGCAAAGCCCAAAAAACCTTTTTGCATAAGGAATCTAAGCTTATTTAATGTATGCGGTAGTTTAAGTGATTTAACTTCTCTTAAAGGAAGCGGGCATTTTATTTTTACGAACCAAGATAAAAAAACGCCCCACTTTTTAGATGTTCCTCTAGATATTATTAAATCTTGGGGATTAGATTTAGGTTTGCTTACTCCCATTCAAGGGGAGATAGAGCTTCAGCTCATTGGGGATAAGGTTTATTTTTCTGAACTTAAGAATATGTTTAGCGAAGGAAAGCGCTCTGAATTTTACCTTGCCTCAGAAAACTCTTATGTTGATCTGAAGGGGAATATGCATATCGATTTAAAAATGCGCCAAGATGTAGCCCTGAAGCTTACAGAGCCTTTTGTTTTAACAGTAAGAGGAACGCTTAAGAAACCCCGCTATGGCTTTGGTACCTAAACTTCTTTCTCCCTTAGTTCATCTGCTCTTTCCTCCTCTTTGCCTCCATTGTGAAAAGAGGATGAAAAATCATGCGTATCCTTTTTGTTTTAGCTGTAAAGAAGAGTTAGAACTTCTTAATCCAGAGTATCGGTGTGTGCACTGTTTTTCCCTCCTTGAAGAAAAGAAAATGCTTTGCGAAAATTGCGCGCAGCAAAAAGCTCCCTACAAAAGAGTCGCCTCCGTTTTTGAGTATTTAAGCCCAGCTGGCTCTCTTGTTAAAGCGCTCAAATACCAAAGCCGTGTAGATTTTGCAAAAACCTTAGCAGCGTTTATGGTAATTCAGTTTGAGCAGCTTGGCTGGCCAAGGCCGGAGCTTATTGTGCCAGCGCCCCAAACGTGGCTTCGCAGCCTAGAGCGCGGCTTTAATCAAAGTAAACTCATAGCAGAGCATATGAGCGAGATGTTAGAGATAGAAATGCAAGACGTGTTAAAGCGCAAAGCGGGCGGCTTTTCCCAAAACAAGCTTAGTAAAGAAGCGCGCAAAGACCTTGACGAATCCCTTTTCACCCTCAAGAAAAACGCCGATCTCTCAGATAAAGTGATCCTCCTTATCGATGATGTCATGACAACCTCCTCCACAATCCGATGCTGCGGCAAAGCCCTCCAAGAGGGTCTCCCCAAAAGCATCTACGCCCTCACCTTCTGCTTCGCCGAAAAATAACCTGAAGAAAAAATGTTAAGCAAAGCATGAGCAATCTCTTTACGCGTTAGCACCCTTAGAGTGTATATGCATAAACCAAAGCCTATTTTGGCTTTTATTGACGCAAAGGCGCAAAGGAAGATTCGCAAAGGTTAATACAAAGAAGATTTTTAAGAATGCTTTGCAAAAAGCATTCTTAAAAATCTTCTTTGTATTAACTGTTGTATTAAGGGGATCAAAGGAAATTGACATAACAATGTTACCTCAATAGGGGTTGCATTCCTCTGAATTTCCTTAAAACAATAGTAAAAAATCTCGACCAAAGTCGAGATTTTTTACCTTTGCGCTTTCTCTGCGCCTTTGCGTCTTTGCGTCAATAAAAACCAAAATAGACTTAGGTTTGTGCCTATACATTCCAAAGGCGCTGAGATGCGTACTGGGCTTTCTGTACTCCGTTCGGAGCAGCCCAATAGAGCATTGAAAATTTTAGAGAAGAAGTTTTATCAAAAGATGGGAGTACCCGGTCCATTTGTGTTTCCCTTAGAAAGCGAAAGACCCCAGGTAAAACCTGAGGTCCAGACGCCGGTTGGGTAGTCCCGACCCATTTATGTCTTCATTTTCTTGAATTAATGATTTTTTTGCAATAAATTTTGATTTAGTTTTCGAGGTTGCGTTTGGCCATTTGGATTTGGCGTCTTAGGGTTTCGTCTTTTTCTACTTGTTCTGAGATTTTTTTCCAGGAGTGCAGAAGGGTGGAGTGGGTTTTGCCTCCAAAGGCAGAGGCTAGCTTCATAAGGGAGTCGCCCACTAGTTCCTTGGCTAGGTACATGGCTACTTGTCTTGGGAAGGCAATGCTTTTTGAGCGGGATCCGCTTTTTAAATCGCCCACTTTTACTTCATAAATGGTAGCAACGCTTTTTAAGATGTTTTCAACACATACTTTTTTTTGTGGAACACTTTGAAAAAGCTCGCTTAGTGTTTTTTCTACAATCTCTTCTGTGACATCAAGTCCCATAAGGCGCGAGTAAGCTGTTAAACGGTTTAAAGCCCCTTCTAACTGTCTGACATTGTTAAAGATTCTTTCTGCAATGAAGAAACACACTTTTTGAGGAATGCGGAGGCCCTTTTGTTCTGCTTTATGTTGCAAAATTGCAACCCTTGTTTCAAAGTCAGGAGCGCCTACTTGCGCAACAAGTCCCCATTCCATGCGTGCAACCATTCTCTCTGAGAGTTTGAGTTGGCTTGGAGGTTTATCGCTTGTAATGACAATCTGTTTATTCTGATTGATGAGAGTTTCAAACGTATTGCAGAACTCTTCTTCGAAGTTCGGCCTGTTTTGTAAGAACTGGATATCATCCACAAGAAGCACGTCTAAAGATCTGTAAAACTTTTTCATTCGATCAACTGATTTATTGCGTAAATTATCTACGAGGTCGTTGATAAAGCCTTCCGTTGTAATACACTGGATACGGACCTTTTTATGGTGATCTTTGATGTAGTGGCCAATAGAGTGCAAAAGATGTGTTTTCCCAAGACCTACTCCGCCATGAATAAAAAGAGGGTTGTAAGATTTTCCCGGGCGGTTAGCAACTCCCATAGCAGCAGATTTTACAAACTGGTTAGCAGCTCCTTCAATGAAGTTATTAAAGAGATACTGAGGATTTAGTTTTAACTCGGCTTGTGAAGGATTGTCTTGGGAGGGAGCTGTTTCTTTAGCAAGACTTTCGGTTGTGACTCCTGCTGTTTTCTTTTTAGCAGCAGCAATGACAAAAGTGATAGCTGGGTCTCCATTTTCTTTAAGAGGAAGAAAGGAGATCAAGTCGTTTTTGTAATTGTCGATTAAGTATTCTTGAACAAAGATGTTTGGCACTTCAAGCGTGATATTTTTGTCTGTGCTTTCTATGACTTTGATAGGAGCAATCCAGTTTTCATATTCAATGCTAGAGCAGCGCTCTTCAATAAACTCTACAAATTGTGTCCAGGTATCTTGAGGATTGCGCGTAAGCATAGGCCTTCTTGGTTTTCATCCAATCTACCAAGTCTCCGGATAAAGGGTCAATCAAGAACCAAGAGGGGCGGTTGAAGAGAGATGATTTTTTATTTCTCTCTTTCTCTTTTCTTCCTCTGTGGTTTCTTGTCTCTGTGGTTTAATCTTTGGCTAACCTTAGAGTTGCAAGAGGCTTACATTTTTTTAACCACAGAAGACTTGAAACCACAGAGGAAGAAAAGAGAGGAAAATAAAAAAAATAACTCTCTTTGTTTTCTTTAGGTGTAGGCGAGGAGGAGGGCGGATGATTGGTTTGCGATGTAGGGGTCGGGATTGGCGACAAGTGTTTTTGCTTGAGTGATTGCTTGTTTTTTGTAACCGAGGGCAAAAAGAGTTTTTGCTCGGTTAAGGAGAGTCGCTGCGTGGGTTGGATCGAGGCGCACTGCCTTTTCTAGATAATTAAGAGCCATGAGGTGGTTACCTTGCTCGAGGTAAATAGCGCCAAGTGTTTGCATGTCGTAAGGATTGTCAGGGGATAGAACAATAAGAGCTTCAAAGAAGGTGATTGCTAAATCGTACTTGCCTTGTTTTAAATAAGAGTATCCAACAAAGCGCAAATCTTCTATTTCTCCTATTTCCCACCCTAGAATCTCTAACCAATTAATTAAGCTCATTTTTAATCCTCTATCCTCTTTGGTATTGCGAGCGGCGTGCATTGACAGCCGAGAGAAATTTATCTAAATCGGACATACTATTCAAGAGCGTAAGAAGAATTTTTTTCTCTTTTTCTTCTTCTTCCTTCTCTCTTTTCATTTCCCATTCTCTTTGCTTATTACTTTTTTCTTCTTTATCTCCCTCTCTTTCTTGGGGAAGAAAATTTTTTACTTTAGTGATTTGGGCTTCTTTTTTTTCTTCTGGCCCTAGAGAGGGAATGATGTGGTAAGAAAAGAGGCGCTTTTTTTGCTCGCTATACTTAGGAGGAGCAAGAAAAGAGGCCCATGTTAAGTTTCTTTTTTCAAGGCCAAAAAGCTGCTCCACTTCAGAGGGAAAAGAAGGCGTTACAGACTCAATTTCTGCTTGAGGAGCAACAGCTCTTGATTCCCTTAAGAGGGCGGGATCGAGCTCTTTCTGGTCTTGGGCATACCTAGTAGATGTCTCTATACCCAGGTTGTCAATAGTGCGTGGAGCCATAATTCCCCTTGAGTGATGTTTGTCTCTTTGTATCTCGAAGGCCTTAATTTTATCAATAAATAATTTTAAAATTGGTTTTTAGAGAGTAAGAGAATTGAAATTCCCACCCATTCCCACTTTTTTTATTTATTTTACATCTTATTGGTTTTTAGCTATTTGCGATTAACCAAAACAGCTGTTTTTATAGATACTCAAAAAATTTTCCCAGAAAACAATGGCTAAATTTAGGTTTGAGTGTTAAATTGTGGGAAAATGTGGGAATTATGGGCAAATTCTTCTTCAGCGGTTCTGTCGATGCTAAGTTAGACGATAAGAATCGCTTTGTACTTCCTCAGCAAATGCGCTACGGACTCATCGAAGATGCCGTCTTGGAGTTTAGCATTGGCCTTGGACTTGGAGGTTGCCTTGCGATTTATAGAAAAAGCGATATCGATAAGATTGTTGAGAAATTCCAAGCAAAACAACACTTAGGGAAATTTCAAAAGTTCTTTACTCTATTCTTTTCAACACTACATCAAACGACATGCGACAAAGTGGGAAGAGTGATTATCCCGGGTGTGCTTAAAAAAGCTGTAGGGATGAACGAGGAAATTGTCATTGCAGGGGTGCTTAATAAAATTGAGCTTTGGCCAAAAGAGAAATATGCGGCCGACTTATCAGCTCTTTTAGGGGGCAAAGACCCAGAATTTAATTTAGCTAGGCTTACCGAAGATGCTTTTGCGCTATTAGATGAGGAAGAAGGCGAAGATGAGTCTGAATAAGAAGCCTCATCAATCGGTTATGCTTAACGAATTTTTATCCTTTTTCGAAGGGAAAAAAATTTCAGTGTTTTTTGAAGGGACACTTGGGGCTGGAGGGCATGCGAAAGCTCTTTTAGAAGCTCATCCCGAGATAGAAGTTTATATAGGGTGTGATAAAGACCCTGAGAGTTTAGAGATTGCCAAAGTGAATTTAGCTCCTTGGAAAGATAAGGTAGAGCTTGTTCAGGGCGATTTTTCAGACCTCGATGTTTATCTTAAAAAGAAAAAAATAAAAACAGTTGACGGCTTTTTTTTTGATGTGGGGGTTTCGTCTATGCAACTAGATAAAGGACATAAAGGGTTTAGTTTTTCAAAAGAAGGACCTTTGGATATGCGTATGGATCCTTATGGCGATGTAACAGCTGAGTACATAGTCAATACCTTTTCTGAGAAGGAACTAGGTAATCTTTTCCGTGAATACGGCGAAGAAAGACAGTGGAAAATGGCTGCAAAAGCAGTTGTTGATGCAAGAAAAAAAGAGCGCATTAAAACAACAACAGAGCTTGCAAACATCATTGTGGAAGCCTTTCAGAATAAAAGAGGAAAGCTTCATCCAGCAACACTCATTTTCCAAGCTTTGCGTATTTGCGTGAATAAAGAGCTAGATGCCCTAAATATGGCGCTTACTAAATCTATCCAATTTCTCTCGAAAGGGGGAAGAGTGGGTGTGATTAGTTTTCATAGCTTAGAAGATAGAATTGTAAAAAACGTATTTAAAGATGCTTCTTTGGTAACTAAAGACGAAAAGAAAAAAGGAAAAGCGGCTCTTTTACACATCCTTACAAAAAAACCTCTTCAAGCAACGCTTAATGAGATTAAATTTAATCCAAGATCAAGAAGTGCAAAAATGCGTTTTGCAGAAAAAATGTAACAGTGGACCTATATGAATAAAGGCACAATTCTTCGCACATCGGCATGCATCTTTACTTTTGCTCTATGGCTTTATTCTTATATTGAAAAACAAAATGAATTAACAGATTTCCGCATTAGAATCCCTGAGCTTGCAAAAGCTGTGAAGGGATTGCACGAAGAAAATATTCGTCTGCAGTATGCAATCGATCAGTATGAAAATCCTCAGCATCTTATTGAGCTTTCTCGTCATGTAGAATTTGCTCATCTTAAGCACCCTCTAGAAAAAGAAGTCCTCACCTGCAAAGAAGGGCTCGCCATCTACCCTGAAGCTCCTGCCAAAAAAGAAACTCTCTCCATCAAGCCTAAACACACCTTGGCCGCCCACGCCAAGTAACCCTAGCATTGAACAAAGAGAGGTAAATTTTTCTCTCTCTCTCTCTCTTCCTCTGTGGTTTCAAGTCTTCTGTGGTTAAAAAAATGCGAGTCTTTTGGACTCCTGGTCTTAGCCAAGATTTAACCACAGAGACAAGAAACCACAGAGGAAGAGAGAGAGGAAGAGAAAAAAATATTCCTCTTTGTTCAGCTTATGACTGGTTTTTTAAAGCTCGTCGAGTTCTCTGTTATCGGTAGGGATTGCTCCTGTAAATATACACCATTTTTCTTCTAGGTTAAGCTTTTTGTCTGCGTAGCCAAAGATGCCAAGTGTTGCGATATTTAGCGTGCTATAGGCTATCTGCTGAGTGGAATGACAGGTAAGCTCTGATCCTAATGAGATCATTCCGAGGGAGAATCCTTGTGCTTTTGAACTATTGAAAATGCCTGAGAATATAGAACTCACAAATCCTATAACAAATAAAGCTAATCCTGTAATCAATTTTACTACGGAAAAAATGTTTTTCGCAATAGAAGGAAGTATCCCTATAACAGGAAAAAATTGTTCTGCTCGGTTAAGCGGGTGTATGATTTTTTCTTCTAGTGATTTACTTGCTGTGAAAATAGGGTGGTTAAGAGTTTGTGCAAGTACTTGGCTAGAATCTTTTGTTGCAGTAAGAACCTCTGTTAACCCAAGTCCTAGTCCTTCTGCACTTGTTTTAAGTCGTTTTAGTGCCTCTATTTCGTCGCTCAATTCTACTTCAGTCTCAGCTTCTTTTTTGTTTTTAAGAGGGTAATGAAACATCCCGAGTGTTAGAATATTTAGCATTCCTTGGGCAGCATGACCAACACCTAGTGATGTAGATCTAGATCCCATTTCGAATATTTCAAAGAAAAAATGGGAGATTTTTGGATGCTGAGCCCACTCTGTTAAAATACCGCCAATAAACCCAATGATTTGAAGGGCTAGCCCGCAAATAGCTTCAGCAGTTCCTAAGATTACCTTGGGAATAGAAGGAATAATCCCTAAAACAGGACATTTTTTTTCTGCATTGCATAGGTGCTTATAACAGGAGCCTTTGAGTCCATGGTATTTAGCAAAACGCGAGGTTATATCATTTATTTGTTGCAAGGGGGTGTAATTGGGAACAATTTCATGAAGAGCCTTAAAACAATCCGTCCATGCACTATATTCAGAACATGTAATGGCTATTGACATAATATCTCCTAAAATTTTTTTAGTATACTATATCATCTTAATGAATTTATTTCTTGCGCATTCTTTATTTTAAAAAGCTAGCCATAATTCTTTGTGCGTTAGTGCCTCGGATATAAGAAGAGAGAAATATCCCTCTTTGTTCATCTGTTAGTTGCAAGGAAATGGGTTAGCAGGTATTTTTTTGTGATGGGTGTGTGATGATCAAGAAAGATAAGAGACTTGGGTTTAGTGCCATTGCTGTAGGCAAACGCCTTGTGTGGATTGCCATTTTCTTGTTTTTTCTTTTTTGCGTTCTTGTGCTTCAGTTTTATAGAATCCAGGTGATTGAAGAGGAGAAGTGGACAAGAGTTGCCAAAGCGCAGCATCAGCTCCTTATTATAGAGCCTTTTAAAAGAGGCTTATTCTATTCGAATACTTCTATTAAGCCTGGACACCCCGATGATCCTCAGCCTTTTGTTATTGATGTTTCTAAATTCCATCTTTTTGTCGATGCGCTTGCCATCCCGCCTGAGGCTAAAGAACCTATTGCTGCAAAGCTTATCAGTTTGCTTGGGCTAAAAGGCAAGGAAGCTGAAAAGTTAAAGGGAGAGCTTTTTAAAAAAAGCCGTAGTCGCAAGCTTGCTATGTGGCTTGATAGAGATAAAAAAGAAGAGATTGAAAAATGTTTCTCTCCTTTTTTCCGGTTAAAAAAAATCCCTAAAAATGCGCTTTATTTTGTGCAGGATTATAAGCGCTCTTATCCTTTTGGCAAGATGCTTGGCCAAGTATTGCATACCGTTCGCGAAGACCGCGATAAAGACACGCATCAAAGTATTCCTACAGGAGGGCTTGAGCTTGTTTTTAATAAAATTCTTAAAGGCAAACAGGGAAAAAAACTTCTTTTGCGCTCTCCGCGCCATCCTCTAGATACCGACAAAATTTTATCCTTGCCAGAGCACGGCGCAGATGTGTATTTAACAATTAATCACTACCTTCAAGCGATTGCGGAAGAAGAGATTGTAAAAGCTGTTAAAAATGCATCTGCTAAGGGCGGATGGGCGATCATGATGGACCCTTATACAGGGGAAATTTTAGCTCTTGCCCAGTATCCATTTTTTGATCCTTCGGATTATAGGAAGTTTTATAACGACCCTGTTTTAAAAGAAGAGACTAAGGTAAAGGCCTTGACAGATCCCTATGAGCCTGGCTCCACTTTTAAGCCCATTACAATTGCCATTGCTTTAAAGGCCAATGAAGAGCTTAAGAAAAGAGGTAAAGCTCCTATTTTTTCTCCTACAGAAAAAATTGCTACTTCAGCTGCTCATTTCCCTGGGCGTAGCACTGTTGTGAAAGATACGCATAATCATCCCTACCTCAATATGTATATGGGCTTGCAGAAGTCTTCTAATGTCTATATGGCCAAGATGGTGCAGCGCATTATTGGAGCGCTTGGAGAGAAATGGTATAGGGAAGCGCTTCACGATATTTTTTCCCTTGGGGAGAAAACAGGCATTGAGCTTCCGGGGGAAACAGCGGGACTTTTACCAACACCTGGAAAAAAACATCCGAATGGTGCTTTAGAGTGGTCCGGAGGAACTCCTTACGCTCTTGCTTTTGGCCACAATATTATGGTCAATGGGCTCCAGATGCTAAAAAGCTACGCCGTCATTGCTAATGGAGGGTTTGAGGTAAAGCCTACCATTGTAAGAAAAATCGTAAAGTCTAGGCCCGAAGGAGAAGAAATTCTTTTAGATCATACAGGTAAAGAAAGGGCGGCAGGCTTTAAACGGGTGCTTGAAAAAAGCGTTTGCGATGAAGTGATAAAAGCGATGAAGCTTGTCACAAAGCCGGGGGGCACAGCTTCAAGAGCCGATATCTATGGATATACAGAGGCAGGAAAAACAGGGACTTCAGAAAAAATTATTCAAGGCAGATATTCAAAAAATATCCATTTCTCTACTTTTATCGGCTTTGCGCCCACTATTGATCCGCGCTTTGTTTTAATTGTAGCAATTGATGAGCCAGAGAGTAAGTATATCCCAGGGCTTGGGAAAAACCAGCATGCAGGGAATTGCGCAGCCCCGGCATTTAGAGAAATCGGTGCTAGAACGCTTCAATATTTAGGCGCCCAGCCCGATGATCCCTATGGATTTCCTGTAGGAGATCCTCGCTATAATGCAGAGAAAGCTGATATGATTCCTACGATACGCACATTAAAAGCGCTTTACGAACAGTGGAACACAAAATGAGATCTAAAGATGAGACTAAAAACACTTCTTAAAGACCATTTGGAATTAATTAAAGGTTCCAAAGATGTTGTCATTACAGGGATCACTTCCCATTCGAAAAAGGTGGCTCCGGGAAATCTTTTTATTGCTAAAAAGGGAATGACACATAATGGCTCTTCTTTTATAGCAGAAGCGCTAAATGGAGGAGCTGTTTGTTTATTAACAGACATGTACGATCCTTTTCTTAAAGGAATGAGCCAAATTGTAAGCCCTAATATTGAAGAGATAGAAGCTTTAGTGGCTTCCCGTTTTTATGGCCATCCTACGAAAAAGCTTTTTCTTGTAGGTGTTACAGGGACTAATGGAAAGACAACTTCTACGTACATGATTAAGCATCTTTTAGATGCATTAAATGCAAGCTCAGGTCTTATTGGAACAGTTGAGTGGATTGTAGGAAAGCAGCACCTTCCTTCCTCTCATACAACACCTGATTTAATGACAAACTATAAGTTATTTCACGACATGGTTCAAAACGGCTGTAAAGCTGCTACAATGGAAGTGTCTTCCCATGCTTTAGTCCAGGGAAGAGTCAGAGGCATTGAATTTGATGTAGCTATCTTTACCAATTTAACGCTTGACCATTTGGATTATCATGGAACGATAGAACATTATGCAGCTGCTAAAGCTAAATTATTTTCTCAGTGCAAAGTGGCTGTAATAAACCAAGATAGCCCTTGGGCTTCTTTCATGATAGAGAAATGCTCTTCTAAAGTACTAACTTATGGCATTACCTCTAGCTCAGATGTTCAAGCGTTAGATATAAAACTTAAGGCAGATGGCACTGAATTTACAGTAAGCTACAATCAAGAAAAAGTGCTTTTTAAGACTTCTTTAATTGGAAGATTTAATGTGTATAATGCACTTGGTGCTATTGCTGTTTGTCTTGCAAAGGGAATTTCTCTACAAAAAATTGCGTCTTTACTCTCTTCTTTCAAAAGTGTGCAGGGGCGCCTTGAAAGAGTAGAAAATACTAAAGGGATTCATGTGTTTGTCGATTATGCTCATACAGATGACGCTCTTTCTAATGTTCTTCTTACACTAAAAGAATTCGCCCAAGGAAGGCTTATTACTGTCTTTGGCTGTGGAGGCGATAGAGATCAGGCAAAACGTCCCAAAATGGGAAGCGTTGCAGAAGCTTTGTCAGACTATGTGATTGTGACATCTGATAATCCGCGCACGGAAGATCCGCTCCAGATCATTAAGCAAATTCTCGTTGGTATTAAAAATCCCAAGCACATTTTAGTTGAACCTGATAGAGCCGAGGCTATAAAAAAAGCCTTAAGGGCTGCAAAACCAGGAGACATTGTCCTGATAGCTGGTAAGGGCCATGAGACCTACCAAATTTTCTCTGATGCAACCCTCCCCTTCGACGACCGAGAAATCGTCCGAGAACACTTAAGATAAACAAGGAGAAGGTTTTTTTTCTCTCTCTTTCTTCCCTCTGTGGTTTCTTGTCTCTGTGGTAAAAAAAATGCGAGTCTTTTGGACTCCTGGTCTTAGCCAAAGATTAACCACAGAGGGAAGAAACCACAGAGGAAGAAAAAGAGAGGGAAAAAAAATTTACTTCTCTATGTTTTTCTTAAGGGTTTTGTGTTCACTTGGGTATACAATTGACCTTAATGTAGAAGTGAAATATCTTTAGTGAATACTCAAACAACTTGAAAAAATGAGAAGTTTTCTTAAGGTAATTATTTTTTTTCTTCTTGGCTTTGCTTGCATTGGTTATGGAGCGATTTCTAAACCTGCCATAGCAAAGAAATCAGGGGCTTCCTTTACAAAGCTTCATGCACTCCAGTGTAAAAAATCTGCTTATCAATTATCTCAATATGAAAACCAGTTGATTATTTTGGACGCAGGGCATGGAGGAACAGATGAAGGGACAAAAGCGAGCACTGTTTTTGAAAAGAAAATCACCCTTATAACAGCGCTTCTCGCTAAGCAGTATCTTGAAGAACTTGGCTATAAAGTGAAGATGACGCGCACTTCCGATGTGTTTTTAGCTCTTCCTAAAAGAGTTGCCTTAGCTAATCAAGCGGGGGCAGCTCTTTTTGTCAGTATTCATTATAATCATTCTAAAAATGATTTAGCAAAGGGTATTGAAGTATTTTACCCTGATGCTAAACAGCTTTGGAGAGCGCATGCCTCAAAGAGGCTTGCTCGCTGTGTTCTTTCTCAGTTACTTCAAGAAACAGATGCTCCTTCACGAGGGGTTAAAGAAGGGAATTTTCACGTGATCCGCGAAACAGAAATGCCAGCTGTTCTTATTGAAGGGGGCTTTGTTTCGAATTTGGAGGAAAGGGAGCTTCTTAAAAGCAAAGAATATTTAGGAAAAGTGGCTAAAGGAGTAGCGCAAGGGATTCACAGGTACCTCCGCTCATAATTAAAAAAGGATAAAATACAAATGGGACAAGCAGATATTGGATTAATTGGTCTTGCAGTAATGGGACAAAATCTTGTGTTAAATATGAATGATCATGGCTTTACAGTGGCCGTATTTAACCGTACCGTCTCTAAGGTAGATGATTTCTTAAAGGGACCAGCTAAAAATACCAAGGTAATAGGCTCTCATTCTTTGGAAGAATTTTTTAAAGCTTTAAAAAGACCTAGAAAAGTGATGCTAATGGTGAAAGCTGGTCAAGCAGTTGATGATCTTATTGAAGAATGCCTTCCCTTTTTAGAAAAAGGAGATATCGTCATCGATGGAGGCAATAGCCATTTTCCCGATTCTGAAAGAAGAGAGAAAGCCCTAAAAGAAAAAGGGATCCTCTTTATAGGCGCTGGCATATCAGGTGGTGAGGAAGGAGCGCGTCATGGCCCTTCTATCATGCCAGGCGGGAATAAAGATGCTTGGGCCTCTATTAAGCCTATTTTTCAAGGAATTGCTGCAAAGGCAGACGATGGCACCCCTTGCTGTGATTGGGTTGGAGAAGGCGGCGCTGGACACTATGTAAAGATGGTACATAACGGGATTGAATACGGCGACATGCAAATTATTTGCGAAGCTTACGATCTTCTCCAAGGTGTTTTAGGTTGCAGTGCAGAAGAAATGAAAGATATTTTCATAGGGTGGAATAAAGGAGAGCTAAGTAGTTATCTTATAGAAATTACAGCCTCTATTTTTGGATACAAAGATACAGATGGCAAGCCTCTTGTCGATAAAATTCTTGATGTAGCAGGACAAAAAGGAACGGGCAAATGGACAGGAATTTCTGCTCTTGATTTAGGCATGCCTTTAACTCTTATTGGAGAAGCTGTATTTGCAAGATGCCTTTCTGCCTTAAAAGATCAAAGAGTTGCAGCTTCTAAAGCTTACCCTTTTAAAGCAGCTCCCTTTAGCGGAGATAAAAAACAAGTCATTGAAAATATTAGTCACGCTGTTTATGCATCCAAAATCATTAGCTACGCTCAAGGCTTTATGCTTATGCAAGAGGCTGCAAAAGAAAATAAATGGCATCTTGATTTAGGCTCTATTGCCCTTATGTGGAGAGGGGGCTGCATTATTCGAAGCCAATTTTTAAACGATATAAAAGCTGCCTACATGAAAGACAGTAATTTACAATCGCTTCTTTTGGATCCATTCTTTAAAAATGCTATCTCAAAATCTATGGATGGATGGAGAAAGACAATTGTCCATGCTGTTAATTGGGCAGTCCCGACGCCTTGTTTGAGCACTGCTTTAGCGTTTTTTGATGGATATCGAAGAGAGAGGCTGCCTGCAAACTTGCTTCAGGCTCAAAGAGACTTCTTTGGCGCTCATACCTATGAAAGAATAGATCAACCAAGAGGCAAATTCTCCCATACCAATTGGACAGGCACAGGAGGCGATGTCTCCTCCTCCTCCTACAACGCCTAGAGGGTAGATAGGCGGGATAGAAGAGAGGTTTTTTTTCTTTCTTCTCTCTGTGTGCTCTGTGATCTCTGTGGTAAAAAAATATGCTAACACGTTAGATGCAATATTCTGCGATAATTTTTTACCACAGAGATCACAGAGCACACAGAGAGAAGAAAGAAATCTTCTTTTCTTTTATCCTGCTCCACCCTGTTATTTTTTTTCTCTGGGGTTAGCTTACTTCGCAGTGGTCTAGGAAGATGGTTGGCTTATCTTCTTCATCATCAAGGTCTAATTCGAAAATTTCTTCTACTTCTATAGGAGGAGAGCTTGTTTTCACGGGAGCTGCATTTTCATTTGTGGTATTATTAGAAGGGCTCATGCTTGGATTGGCTTTTTCCGAACCCTTAGCAAGATCAACGGCTTCTTGTATTTCATTAAATAAAGGGCCATTAAAGATCGTAGTCGCTTTTACAAACTCCCCTTCTCTAGAGAGAGGTTCGTCTGGACCGATAGTCTGAAGGGTGTTTGCTAGCCTTAAGAATATATCAATAGTGATTGCTTTTTTAGGGGTAATTTTAAGCTCTTCAAAAATAAACGAAGAAATCTTTTTGATTGCCGCATTTCTATCAGGAGAAGGAAGCATGGTAATGAGAAGGCAAATGCTTTCTATCAGAGAGCCTTTTTCAGAAGTCTTTTGGTTTTTTGAAGCTTCTAGAAGCTGTGCTAATGCGTCTAATGTATGAGGCTTGATTATTTCTCGAATGCTTTCGGAGACGGAAGAAATGATGTGATCCTCAGTTCTAACATTTTCTCTGTAAAAGGCTTTAGCTTCTATAAAAAGAGGCAGAGTTTCTTTGAAAAGGGAGCGTTCGAACATTTTTTCAAGTTTAAGCATTTGGTCGTAATACTCATTTCTTGCAAGTGTATTCTGCAATAAAGGGGGAGTTATTTCAAAATTTTTATAGGCTTCATTTAAATGATTATTTAAATCCTTTATTGCTTTAAGAGCCTGAAAATTGGTGTCGATGTTTACTTTAAAAGTGATGTTTTTTGTTTCTTCTTCTGACAATACAGTTTTTGCGCCTAAACAAAGCGTTTTAGCATGTGCATGAAGGTCTTCCCGGTTTTGTTGAAAAAACTTAATGTTCTCTTTTTCTAGGTTGTTTATTTCAGAAACAATTGCCGTTAACTGCTTATCAAAAATATCTTTAATCTTGAAGGATTCAGGCAATCTTCT
>Ga0207097_1017_pt2 | contig 26102 bp, 23 predicted proteins | sample Alteio_BWMinHeat_87_FD_153541 | JGI IMG/M metagenome (GOLD analysis project Ga0207097, IMG submission 153541) | Enriched cells from forest soil in Barre Woods Harvard Forest LTER site, Petersham, Massachusetts, United States -... | ecosystem: Environmental > Terrestrial > Soil > Temperate forest >...
TCTGTCTGAGCTGCTTTAAGTGGATTTATAGAAAAAATTATAAATATACCTAAAATTATAGAAAGTTTATTCATGAATAATATCCCCTATATAAATTTTATTATTATAATATAGATATTCTTATCTATTATACAATAATCTTTTGCTTTTTTGTTAATTTTATAACAAGTTCCTCATTTCTTTTAATACTTTTATTTAAACTAGAAGAAACTTCTTTTTTTATAATTCCATCTTTTAACTCTAGAATAGCTGTCAATTTATTACTTATTTGTAGTAATTTATATTTAAAATCTCTATCTTTGGCCACAGAATATACGGTTTCTAGGGGTCCTAAAATAAACATGGCGGTTGAAGATTGTTGTTTTTCGCAGTCCAACTTTAAATTCTCAATTTCTTTTTGAATTTGATTTAATTTCTTTATCTGATTTTGATCTTTTATAAATTCTTTAGCTTGAGTGATTTGCTTCTCTATAATTTTAATTTTTTCTAGGATATAATTTTCTTTAGAATCTTTCTTTTCGGGCGTCTTTAAATTCACCTGCTCAATTTTGCAGCCCGTTTTGTTTGTGTATATTGCAAAGAGAAATAATGTAATTGAAAAAGCTTGGAAGAAGCTAAATTTTTTAATATTTTTTAACATTGTACTACTTTTTCTCCTCTATTTAATATAAAATATATTACCATGCGCCTGTAGCTCAATGGATAGAGCGCCGGACTTCGAATCCGTAGGTTGCAGGTTCGATCCCTGCCAGGCGCACCAGTCATTCGTTTCACGAATGCCTGGCAGGCCAGCCCTTCATAGCTACGTTAGTAGCGTAGTAGGGCCAGTCACTTGCGAAACGAATGACCAGCAGGATTCTTGATGTTTTTGATATTATATAAATTTATTATTTAGTTTGCATAGGAAAATTAAATAAATTTTTTGCGTCCGTAGCTCAGTTGGATAGAGCGGTAGATTCCTAATCTGCAGGCCGCAGGTTCGATCCCTGTCGGGCGCAAATTTTTTCTTATTGTCTTTTATTATAAATATAGTATTATTGAGCATGTAGGGTCTATTTTTATCTAATTATTTAATAGAAATGTTCAATGTTTTGGAGTCTTATGAAAATTCAAACAAAATCATTATTTTTACTTTCCTTTCTTGTGGTTGGATCAATAAATTCAGCTGAAGTTACTCGTGGGTTTAAAAAATTAGGTTCAGGTACGGTAGATGTTATAACAGGCTCTGTTAAAAAGTTTTGGGAGTCTGAAGGCAAGGTTAAAAAAACTATAATAGCTGGAACAGCTCTTGGTCTTGCTGGGTATAAAAGAGCTTTTCTTTGGAACAAAGCTATTGCAACAAAAAATTATATTAAAGAATTTGGTACCTATACAAAATTATTGGGAACAGCTGGAATAGGCGCTGCTGGTATTGCATATAGAATTTATTCAAAGAAAAGAGCTATCGATACATTAAAGGAAATTGAAGAATCTTACGACAACAAAGTTGTTAGGGCCAGTGATAGAAACAAAGCTAAAGAAATTTCTAAAAAATGGCACTTCTGGGGCTGGAGAAAGGATTCCGATGAAGACAAAAGAGTTTTTAAAAATGGATTTGTTGTAGATGAATATAAGAATAAACCAGCTAACGTTAATGAAGTTTTGAAGTGCTTAGTTGGCGATGCAAAGATTGATGGTAAACTTTATCTGCTTAGTAGCGGCAATAGCATAGTACGGCCCGTTTTTGAAAAAGATAAGCCCGATGTTTTAACACAGGATACTTTGAGAGTTATTCAAGACCAGATGGAATCTGAGTTAGAAAAACTTGAAGAAATGCAAGATACTCTTAATGATTTGGTTGGAAGTAATTGTACAGATGTTTTTGAAGAAGAATTGCTTGAAGTTTGTAAGGGTCAACCTGAAGATGATGGTTACATTGGGGATGTATTCCAGGGCAAAACGAGCGTCAGTGCAATGAGGTTTTTTCATGAAGAAAAACTTCGTAGACTAAAGGATGCGTTTACTGGTAAATTTGATGATGATAAAATTCGTTCCAAAATAGATGGTGGTATTGTATCTTATTTGCCAGGTGTTGCTGATTGGATATCTGGATCTAAACTTTTATCTTGGTATATGGAAGATGATGCAAACTGCAAAGGCATATGCAAAAGAGCCGCATCAGCATATTTCGAAACCCAAAAATTATATGGTCGTTTAAAGGCAATTAGAGAAATCGTTAGCGTTCAGATAAAACCTCTTTCTGGCGATCAGAAAAAAGACAATAAAAAAGATGAAAACTTTGTTTTGAAAGCTAAAGAAAATTGTGAAAAGGTTTTAAAGAAGATTAAGGAAACAAGAGATTTAAGAGCAAAATTTAGAACAGATTTTGATGCTTTAAATAAAGTTGTGAAGAAATCTACATCTTCATTAATGATTTTAACTGAAGAACCTCGTGCAGATCATTTACAATCAATAATTGAAGCTTATGATCGCGTTAAGGCGATAGGTGAAGATCTTTCTATAATTATTAAATTGAATAATAAGTTTAATCAATATATAGAAGATGAAGATGATGAACATTATCGTAGAAAACAAGATAAGAAAGAAAGAAAAGTTTTTGAAGAAGATGATAGCCTAAAAGAAGATCTTGATAGGCTTGCAGCTTGGCAAGGTAGTATGGAATATATCATCAAAGGATTAGACGAAGCTTTGAATGATTCTAAGCCAGCGCCAGGTGCACCAGCTCCTGCACCTGCACCAAAGGGTGATGGGCATAACCCTTTAAGGGATTCTGGAAAGAAGAGTGCAGACGAGAAAGAAGAAAAGGAAAAAAAAGAACTAGATGAGACTATACTTGTTTAACACATTGATATAAAATGATTGATTTTTTACAAAATAATCTTTTGTGGTTCGATGGTAAATTTATAGGGATATTGCTACTAGTAGCAATATCCCTTTCTTTTTATTGGTACCGTTATTTATTGATTTTGTTTATACCGGCTCTTATATTCTGTCTTTATTTTTTTAGGAATCCAAAAAGAGTTTGTGTTGAAAAACTACAAGATAATTCTGTTTTGATATCTCCAGCTGATGGGAAAGTAGTAGATATTTCTGAAGGTAATTTTGAAGGGTATGCTCGAAAAATTTCTATATTTTTGTCTCCATTAGATGTTCACGTAAACTGGTCGCCTGAGGAAGGTACTGTTCAAAAAGTTTGTTATAGACCAGGAAAATTTATTGTTGCCTATGCTCCAAAAAGTTCTGATATCAATGAAAGAAATGATATATTTATTAAATGTAAAAATGGTAAAACTATTTTGGTTAGACAAATTGCCGGAATAGTAGCAAGAAGAATCTGTTGTTGGGTGGGACCAGAAGAAGAGTTATTTGCAGGACAAAAAATTGGTATGATCAGATTTGGTTCAAGAGTAGATGTTTTTTTACCTGAAAATGTTAAAATAGAAATTGAAGTTGGTCAAAGAGTTAAGGGTGGTCAAACTGTTTTAGCACGGTGGGTATGAGAATTAATGGGCTTTTGAAGAAGATTGTAACAGGTTTTGGAAGAAATCTATTTCTGATACCGTTTTTCTTTACATTTGCAAATGCAATTTTGGGTCTTCTGTCAGTTTTTAAAACTTTAAATTCTGAATATGCAGTAGCTGCTTATTGTATACTTCTTGCTGCTTTTATGGATGGATTAGATGGTAGATTGGCAAGGGCTTTAAATTCATGTACAGTTTTAGGGATGGAGCTTGATTCCTTAAGTGATGCAATATCTTTTTGTGTCGCACCAGTCGTGTTACTTTATAGTTGGGAGTTACAAGATTTTGGAACATTGGGATTCATTGTTTTAGCTGTATATCTTTGTGCTGGATTGTTCAGATTAGCTAAATTTAATATTATTTCAAAAGATCAGAGTAACTTTTTTTTGGGATTGCCTACACCTATAGCAGCTTTTTTTTTAACTAATATAGTGTTATACCATGATTGGATAAGTCAAAATAAAGTCGCTCATTTGTTGCTTGAAAAAAATGTTCTTTTTGTTTTTGTAGTTTTAATTTCATTTTTGATGGTTTCAAAAATTAAGTTTCCTACCTTTAAAAATAAATCATCTAGAGTGGCTATTTTGCCATTTTTAATAATTGGATTATTGTGTATTCTTTTGAGATATCCCTTTTTTTTACTAATTCCATTTTTATATATTTTAAGTGGGTTTACGAAGGGTTGTTATTTTCGCGCCAAGCAGATTTTAGCTTCAAGATTTTGAAGGGTATTTCTGCGATAATTTTACTTTCAGAATTTAGACGTTTAATTTTTTGTTTTCGTAAGTAACATCTTTTTAAATCTTTAAAATTGTTTATGTCTTTGAACATTTTATATAATTCTATTTTTTGTACTTTGCCATATCCTCTTGAATAATCAGCAGCTTCTACACATAAATTATTTTCAACATCAACTATCGCTATGATATGACCCGGGATCCAAATTAAGTCCCCATTTTCAATTTTATCTGTTTTTGATAACGCATCTAAGTTTTGAGCCATTGTTATTGTATTTTTGAAATAGAATGGAATTTCACATATTTGGGCGGCTCTTAATATTAATCCTGAACAATCAAATCCTGTTTTTATTTTATCCAAATATGAAGGCAGTTGAAAGTAATTGATTTGTTGACCTTTTTTTTTCATATTAATTGTATCAAAAGTATTATCATAACATATATTACAAAAACTCGAACCACCCCACACATAAGGAATGAATCTATTTTCTAATAAGGTCCATTTTTTTAATAATTTTATGAAATTTTTTACCTTATTATTTATTGATTTATTCGTATTCAATATGCAAATATTTTTAGGAATTTCAATTGGTTTAAATTCTAATTTTTTAAAATCAAAAATATAAACAATATAATTGTTAGGGGATTCATCTTTATATACGAATCTTGTTCCCGCTGAATATGTCATTTGGGTTAATTTATCATAATAGGGTTCAACTAAAGTTATAATTTTTTTATTATTTATATCTTTTTTAAAATCTATAGGTTCTGGAAACTTTGATATATCGATCTTTAATTTTTTTAACTTATTAAGAGAAACTAAGTTACTTTTGAGAATCCAAAATATATTTTTTTTTATAGGGCTTCCATATTTTTGATAAAAAATATTGGGTACTTCAATTAATGCTTCTTTTGCAGTTTCGTTGAGTACCTTAACAGTCTCATTGAATAATAATTGATGTATTCTAGGGCAAGAAACTCCATCTAGAGAATTAACTGAACTTACAGGTATATTTTGGTAATAATCGAGTCCTTTATGAGTTTTTTTCATAGATTGACCAAGTAGATCAACAACAGGTTCTATAACTATAGCGTATTGGTCTTGCGAATTAATTTGAAAATGGGCTAAGGTTAGCAAAACAATATAAAAATATTTCATAATTTTATTTATCCCTATATAACTTTAATTAAACATTTTAAGTTTACATTATTTTTAATTTTAAAATTAATATTTTCTAAAATAACTTTAAAAAAGATGAGAATTAATGAATTTATAATTAAACAGTTGTTTTTGTTAGTTAGGATAATTTATTCTATATATGAAGATTACCCAAAAAGGGATAGGGTGTTGGAGGGTGTGATGAGATTTTTAATTAAAAATTTTATTTTATCTATATTTTTCACCTTGAATCTTTTTGGTGAAGATTGGACCTGGTCCTATAAAAAAAAATTTACTATAAATGAAGCAAAAGAACTTGCAAAAAAACCTAATATAGTCTTTTCAAAAGTTCCTGTTCCTAATTTTAATCAATTAATTTTTTGTTGGAACGCCTTTAGACCAATCAAAGGTCATTTTATTTTTTATGTCCAATCTAGAGATTCAATTACCAAGAAATGGGGAGAATGGTTCAAAATGCTTGAATGGGGTGCTGGTGGAGTTCAAAAATCTAATTCTATAAAACGTAAAGAGGGTGCTAGTTATAATCATGTAAGACTTGAATTGCCAAAAGATAAACTTGCTGATGGTTTTAAATTTAAAGTCGAATCTCATGGTGATGCGGATTTATCTAATTTGAGACTTTTAGGTGTAAGCATATCTGATTTTTCCAAATTTAAATCTACAAATGTAGATTCTCAATTTTTAAAACTCTCTCCGGTATATATAAAGAATATACCTAAACGTTCCCAAATGCTTCTCAATCATGATGATGGAAAGGAGATGTGTTCTCCAACTTCTACTTCTATGTTAATAGAATATTTATCTAAAAAGAATGTAGATCCTATAGATTTTGCAAATAAAGTGTATGATCATGGCTTAGGTTCATATGGAAGTTGGCCATTTAATACAGCTTGCGCTTTTGAGGTTTGTCCATCCTATTTTTTTCGTGTTATAAGATTAAACTCATTTTCTGAATTATACTCTTATCTCCTTAAAGGTCTACCAGTTATTGTTAGTGTTAGAGGTAAATTACCTACAGCTGCAAAGGAATATGAAAGTGGTCATTTGATTTTAATTTGTGGATGGGATCCTAAAACTAAAAAAGTTATATGTCATGATCCAGCATTTGACTCTGATAATAAAGTTTTACATAAATATGACTTGGAAGATTTTTTAAGAGCCTGGGAAAGATCGCATCATCTTTGTTATATTGTGGAAAAAAGGCATGAAGATTAATATTTTATTTTTTTTATTTATATTTATCTTACCTGGTTATGCAAAATGGGTAGAATCAAAAAAAAATACAATAACAAGTTTTGTTCATGTTCCTGAATTGTTTTCAACAGAGGCTCAGATGGGAAAATATTGTTCTCAAATTGTTACTTCTTCAGGTCAATTTGTATCTTGCCCTAATGGAATTGAAATTTTAAAAAACCCTATCTCTACCTGCGAGTTTCCCGAATTAAAAGTTGATTCTAAAATTAGCTCTTTTTTAAATTATGTAAATCCTTTAAGTTGGGCATCTGGAAGTTTAAAACAGCTTTTATGTATGATTTCGATTTATCAAAACTCACAATTAGCCTTACAATCTAATTCTGGTTTTAATCCTAACTTAGATGCAAATCTTACACTATTAAAAAAATGTATTAATTCTTCAAAGTTAAACTTTGGGCAGAATGCAGATATGCAAATTTTTGCTAATTTATATGAACGACATATTATTAATATAACAAAAGATTATCCAAAGTTATCAAATGAAGTAGTTCTTTTTGGTGTTTCTAGAGGTGCTGCCACGATTTTAAATTTCATTTCTGAAAATAACCTGTCAGAAGTTAAAGCTATTGTATGTGAAAGCTGTTTTGATTCTATACCAAGCTTATTGAGTTATAGATTTCCATTTTTGCAAAAAATTGCACTTAGATTTATAGAAACATTTACTATGTTTAAAAAAGATGGACCATCTCCTATTGTTAGTGTAAATAAAATTCCTGAGATACCTATTCTTTTAATTACTTCCTTAAAGGATGAAATTGTACCTTTTCAGTGTGTTGTTAATTTGTATATAGCCTTAAAAAATTCTGGTCACAAAAATACATATCTATTAATTTTGAAAAACTCTACTCATTTGAATTATATGCTTGATGATCCAGAAGATAAGAAAAATTATGAGCAAACTGTTCATACTTTTTATAAAAAATTTAAATTATCCTATATACCTGGGCTTGTACAAGATCAGATATATTTTGAAACAATTACTAATCCGGTTCTTTTTTAGTTAATTTTTTGCCAAAAGCCTATTAAACATATATAATTACAAATAATAATCCCCTATCTAGATGAGGAATGTAATGACCATGGAAAATTCATCAGAAAAAAAAAGTTTTAAAGATACCCTAAATTTACCAAGGACCGATTTTCCTATACGAGCTAACCCTAAAATAGAAGATCCTAAAATTTTAGAAAAATGGGAGCATGAGGACTTATATAAGAAATCTTTTGAGCACAATTCAGGCGAGCAAAAATATATATTACATGATGGGCCCCCTTATGCAAATGGCAACATTCATCTAGGTCATGCATATAATAAAATTCTTAAAGATATTGTTACAAAAGTACAACGCATGTTGGGCAAGCATGTTCCTGTAACTCCAGGGTGGGATTGTCATGGTTTGCCTATAGAATTAAAGGTCACACAAGAAAACCCTGGTCTTCCTGCACAAGATTTAAAGAAAGCTTGTCGGGAATATGCTAATAAATGGATCAATATTCAACGAAAAGAGTTTAAAAAACTTGGAGTGTTAATGGATTGGCAAAATCCATATTTGACTATGAATTTTTCTTATGAAGCATCTATATTAAAAGCTTTTGGGCAATTTGTAGATGCTGGATATATAGAAAGAAAAAATAAAAGTGTACCCTGGTGTGCATCTTGTCAAACAGTTCTTGCAATTGCAGAAATTGAATATTCAGAACGCAAAGATCCTTCAATATATGTACTTTTTCCTCTTGAATCTAAAATATCAGGTAAACTGTTTCCTGAGCTTAATGGTGAGTTGGTCAGTCTTTTGGTTTGGACAACAACTCCATGGACATTACCTTTAAATAGAGCTTTACTTTTGAAACCAGACGCTCAATATGTTTTGCTTAAACTAAATGGTAAAAATGTGATTGTAGCTCAAGATTTAGCTGATAATGTTTGTGCTTTATTTGGTGCTAAAAAAGAAATTATATCTCAAATTCATGCAGATAAGTTTGTAGGTCTAAAAGCAGAGCATCCATTTGTTACCAATTTACATGTACCTATATTACTTGAACAATCTGTTTCATTGCAAGATGGTACAGCAGTGGTACATTGTGCTCCTGGTTGTGGACCAGAAGATTATGATGCTGGCGTTAGAAATAATTTAGAAATTTTTTCTCCTGTTAGTGCTTCGGGTAAATATGTGTTGGGAATTGATCCAAAAGAATTAGAAGGCATGTCTGTTGCAGATGGCCAAATTTGGGTAATAAAAAAGCTTGCAGAACTTGATAGGTTATTTTTTAAGACAAATATTAAGCACTCATATCCACATTGTTGGAGATGTCGTAATGGACTAATATTTAGAGCGACCACTCAATGGTTCTTAGATCTTTCAAAGAACAATTTAAGACTTTCTGTTTTAGATGCAATTGATAACATTAAAATGTTGCCTGATAAATCTAATAATAGATTAAAAGCATCTATAGAAGGTAGGTTAGAATGGTGCATATCAAGACAACGTATTTGGGGTGTGCCAATCCCGGCTTTAACTTGTATAAAATGTGAAACTACTTTTACTAATAAAAATTTAATAGATAAAGTTGCATCTAATGTTGAACATGAAGGGATAGAGTTTTGGGATTCTGTTGACCCAAAAACATTACTTAATGGACAAATTTGTTCAAACTGTTCTTCAACTGATTTTAAAAAAGAAACAGATATTTTAGATGTTTGGTTTGATTCAGGAGTGAGTCATTACGCTGTTCTTAAACAAAATAAGAACTTAGCATTTCCTGCAGATATGTATCTAGAGGGTAAGGATCAGCACCGTGGATGGTTTCAAAGTTCACTTTTGACTAGTTTGGCTTTAAATAAAAAAGCTTGTATGAAAATTATTGTTACTCATGGTTTCACTGTCGATGAATCAGGAAAGAAAATGTCTAAATCTTTGGGTAATGTTGTTTCTCCCGATCAAATGGCTGATCAACTAGGTACTGATGGATTACGTATGTGGGCCTCAAGTATAGATATAGAAGGTGAAGCGGTAGTTTCTCCTATTTTATTACGCAATATTCAAGAAGTATTCAGAAAAGTTAGAAACACATGTAGATTTTTAATATCTAATTTATACGATTTTGATATTGAAAAAGATTCTGTTTCTGTAGAAAAAATGCTTCCTATAGATAGATTAGCTTTAGAACAACTTTGCCAAGTAAATCAAAATATTATTAATAATTATACACATTATGAATTTACAAATGTTTTCCATAAATTTGGTGATTATTGTTCTGTAGAACTTAGTTCGTTCTATTTAGATATTATTAAAGATAGATTGTATGTAGAACAATCTAATGGCTTGGCAAGAAGATCGGCTCAAACTGCTTGCTGGTATATCTTAGATACTATGACAAAACTTATGGCGCCTATTCTTTCTTTTACTTCTGAACAGATTTCTGATTATTATCAAAAAAATAAATCTAAATCTATTCACTTACAAAATTTTGCTAATCTAGACAATCTTTGTATTTCTTTAAATAAATTTAATCAAGACTTTAAAGTTGATCGAAAAAAACAGATCGAAATACTAAAAGATGTACGTTCCGCTTTTCTGAAAGCAATAGAGGAGCAAAGAGAAAAAGGGTTAATCAAGCATCCATTGGAAGTAAGAATGGAAGTCTTTTTTGATCCAAGACGTTCTGATGCTCAATATTTAACCAAATTCTTTGAAGAAGTTGAATCTTCCGGTCAAGATATTCCTAGCTTCTTTAAAGAATTTTTAATTGTTTCACAATTTGAGATAGTTGAAACTGCTGCTGGACTTAAGCAAACTGAATATCCTGGAGTTTATACCAAAGTTGAAAAAGCTTTAGGTGAAAAATGTCCTAGATGTTGGCAATGGGGCTTTACTCAAAATGTAGATAAGTTATGTAAACGATGCGAAAAAATTGTCTCTTAATACACTCAAGTTGCTTAAAAGTAATATAGGGTCATGTAAAAGTGACCCTCATTTTTTTTTAACTTTTTTTGGTTTTTTATTTATCATCTCAGTTTTTTCAAACTCAGCTTCAATTTCTTCGATTGTTGGTAATTTGCTCTTTAACTCTTTGGGTAATTTTTTCATAATATTAGCCTCGTATTCTGCAACACCAATAGGGCTGTTAATATTTCTAAGCGCATATTCAGCTGTGAAGTTCTTTTTTGTTTTGCACAATAACAAGCCTATAGTTGGTTTATCTTCTTTATCACGTACTAAGTCATCTACTGCAGAAAGGTAAAAATTTATTTGCCCTGCATCTCGTGGATCAAATTCTCGGGCTTTTAATTCAACAACTACATAACATTTTAATTTTGTATGATAGAAGAGTAAGTCTATATAATAATCTTTTTCATCTACTTCTACATGATATTGTCTTCCAACTAATGCAAACCCCTTACCCATTTCAAGCAAAAGTTTTTGGACATTATTTATTAAACCTTGCTCAAGGTCTTGCTCTACATGTTCGTCTTGTAGTGTTAGAAAATCAAAAATGTACGGGTCCTTAAGTGTTTGTTGAACTATATCTGATTGTGGAGCAGGTAAAGTTTTTTTGAAATTTGTAATAGCTTTACCTTGTCGATTGTATAAATCTGACTCAATTTGCATTTCTAATATGCTTCTACTCCAACCATTTTCAATGGCTTTTTTTGCATACCACATGCGTTCTTCTGTATCTTTTATTTTGGTTATTAATACTACGTTATGTCCCCATGGGATGTTAAATACAGGAAGTTCTGCAATTAGTGCCACACCTTGTGACACTTTTGTATAAGCCAGAAAAAATGCTTGCATTCTAAAAATATTGCGACGCGAAAAACCTGTCATTCCAGGAAATTCCTTCTGAATGTCTTCAGCGAGTTTTTCAATTGTGCCGGAACCCCAACCATTAGTTTTCTGTTTTTCTGATATTATTTGGCCTATATCCCAATACAATTTTAAAAGCTCTTTATTTGCAGCAAGAGCTGCTTTAATTTGCGCTTCACTTACGCGTTTTTTTATATCTACTAATACCTGAGCATATTCTTTAAATTCTAAACTCCTATCTTTTTTTGGTGTATTTTTTTTCATATAATTCTTTTATTTAAGGGTCATTTTAAAGAATGGCCCTTATGATTTATATAACTAGTCTACGTAAGGATTTTCACCTTCACTAATCACATCAGCACAGCAAGCAAAACCATCAGCTGGCTTGTCACCTAAGGATTTAATGTTTTTGCATTTAGAATCATCTACTACATTGCTTCCTAATTCTTTGCTGCATCGTTCTGGATGTTGCCAAGATAAACTTGCTGAATCTGTATTCATATCTACTGGTTCTATTTTTTCTTCAATTTGATCTTCTGTTTTAACAGTTTTTTTTACTGAATCTTTTTTTGCTAAAACTTGAGTTGATAAACCGGTTAAAAGCATTAATATATATAATTTTTTCATTATATTGTCCTTTTATTTAAAATATTATTATTTTTCAAAATAAAATTAAACTTATTTAATAGCAAGATTTATTTGAATTTATTAGGAATTAAATGTAGCTTGTTAGTTGAAACTTTTGTATATACATTTTTGGAGTTAGTATGTTAGTGATTAATCAATCTACTCGTTTTTTAATTCTTTTATTTACTGTATTTATTACTTCTTCATTAGTTTTATTTTATAAAAAAACAGGCTGTAACTTTTGTAAACATTCACAAATTAACATGGATGAGATTACCAAAAAAGAGAATATTATGCCTGTTGTTATTTTGGGATCAGGTTCAGCAGGAATGAGTGCAGGTATATATGCTTCTAGATTGGGATTTAAAACGTTAATCATAGAAGGGGAAAGGCCAGGTGGACAGTTAACAGGAACAACATATGTAGAAAATTGGCCCAGTATACAACGTATTATGGGTCCAAAGTTAATGGAAGATTTGAAGGAACAAAATCAAAAGCTAGGAGTTTCATTTTTACAAGATACAGTAGTATCTGTTGATCTTTCAAAATGGCCATTTGAAGTTGTAACAGCAGATGGACTGAAAATTAATGCTTTAACTGTAATAGTAGCAACAGGTTCTAATCCAAGAGTTTTAGGCATACCTGGAGAAAAGGAATATTGGGGCAAAGGAGTTACCACTTGTGCTGTATGTGATGCTCCATTTTTTAAAAATAAAAATGTTGTAGTAATAGGCGGTGGTGATTCTGCAGCTGAAGAAGTTTTGCAGCTTGCTCCTTATGTTAATAAAATAACCATGCTTGTCAGAGGTAATACTTTAAGAGCTTCGCAGGCTATGATTAATCATTTAAAAGATGTTAAGAGTCTAGCTATATTATATAATCAAGATTTGAAGAAAATTATGGGCGATGATTCCCATGTAACATCTATCGCTCTTTGGGATAATAAACAAAATAAAGAAATTAATATGGATATAGATGGAGTCTTTTTGGCTATAGGACATGAGCCGAATACTCAAATTTTTAAAGATAAATTGAAGATGGATAAAATGGGGTATCTTGAACTTGAAGACAGAAGTCAAAAAACATCAGTTGAAGCTGTTTTTGCAGCGGGAGATGTAGAGGATCATGTCTATAAACAGGCTGGTGTTGCATCAGGTTCAGGGATTAAGGCAGCTTTGGATGCATCTAGATTTTTGCAAAAAATTGGATTTTCTCCTGAAATGGCCAATAAGATTCAAAATAATTATTTTGAAATCAATGAAATAGGTCCGTCTAAAGTTATTAGTATCAATTCTTTAGATGAGTATAAAAAAGAGGTTATTGAAAGCGAAGCCCCTGTAGTTCTAGATTTTTGGGCCAATCATTGTCCTACGTGTAAGCAAATGCTTCCTTCATTTGAATCTTTGTCTAAAAAGTTTTCAGGTAAAATGAAATTTATCAAAGTTGATATTGATAAAGCGCCAGAATTAGTAAAAGAGTTATATATACTTAAAGTACCATCATTTATTGTATTTAAAGAGGGTCAAATAGTTGCTCGCTATAATGACGTTATGCAAAAGCAACAAATGGAATCTTTTTTTGGACAATTTATTGATTAATAATTACTAAATTTGTAATATTAATAATTAGATATACTTTTTCGTAAATTTCACTGTATTTAAGGGGGATAACATGTACGTGTTATTAAAAAATCATTATTTTTTTAGGCTTTTTTTATTATTTTGTTTCTTGTTCAATATTAATTGTATTATTTCAAGAGAAAAAAAGTCTACTGTAAAAAAAGGTAAAGGGACTAGGGAAGTTGTTTTTTATGTTAAAAAGAATTTAGAATCTAATGAATACATAGCGCGTAAGGGTATTTTAGCAGACAGAAAAGCTCCAGCTACTATTTTGGTACTACATGGCTATGGAAGAGATAAATTTGATGTTGGTCCATTTAGCTTATTTTTGAAAGATTTTAACTGTATGTCCTTTGATTTCAGGGCCCATGGTGAAAACAAAGAAGATCAACTCAGCACGGTAGGATCTGACGAAATATTGGATGTTTTTGCAGCAGTGGATTATTTGCGATCTTTGGAAGATTTTAAAAATAAACCCCTATTTGTTTTTGCTCATTCAATGGGGGCCGCTACCGCGATTGAAGCTCAAGCTCAATATAATGATTTTAAAGAACAATATTCTGCAATTAAAGAGCTTAATACTCCTAATTTATTTGAAGCAATGTTTTTGGATGCACCATTTTCTTCTAGTAAAGATGTGCTACGTAGAGGTATGGAAAAAGTAAAATTAGGTTTATTTGGTTATGAGTTTTATATTCCCGGTACCGGTTGGTTACAAGAATATGCATTTAATCCTTATGTGCAACCTGTTATTATGTTTTTATTAAAAGGAGCAGGCATGTCTTCTCCTATACAAACCTTTGTTAAACCGATAGAGCCTGTTGAGTCTATAAAAAAAGTGACGGTTCCTTGTTATTTTGTTGTTTGTAAAAATGATGCAAAAATTACCGTTGAAGCTGTTACTGAAATTTTTAATAATGCTGCTGGTTACAAGAGGTTATGGATAACCGGAGGTAGAGATCATTGCGATTCAGTCTTTTCTGATCCGGAAAGATATATGTATACTGTTAATGCTTTTTTTAAAAGCGTTTTAAATAAAACTATTTTTAAGCAACCGAAATCACTTGTTACTCGTAGTCCTAACTAACACTATTAGAATTTTTTTTGGGTCTTGTTTTTCAAGGTGTAGCTGATAATATTAGATGATGTAACATATTGTGCATGCAGATTATTTGTGGAGAATTTTATGTCATTAAATATTTCGGTTACTCAAACTAAGCTTTTAGAAAATAAAGTTAATGCTGGAGTTTTTTTTGTTGAACAAGATTTTGATTTTAAAAAATTTCATGATTTGGCAAAAAAAAATTGTCCACATTTAGAAATATTAATGCGGGACAAAAAATTTGTAGGCAAAAGTGGATCAGTTTTTGTTGTACCGGTAACAACCAATATAGATCATTCATATTTGGTTTTTGTTGGTTTGGGTAAAAGAAATAAAAAAAATATTCTTAATTTTGAAAGTTACAGAAGATCTTTAGGTAGCTTAATAAGAACATTGCCTCAATTTAATATTAAATCTATTGCTTTTGAATTACCTAACTCTGAAATATTTGGCTATGATGTTGAATATGTTGCAAAAAATACGGCAATTATAATTAATATGGCGAATTATGTTTTTGATCAATTGATTACAGACAAGAATAGGATAGCTAAATTAGAATCAGATGCTGATATAAAAATCGTTGTAGATAAAGATATTAATAATATAAAAAAAGCTGTAGATGATGGTGTTGTTATATCCAACGCTGTAAATCAAGCCAGAACTTGGGTTGATTTGCCTGCAAATTTACTTTCTCCGACAGATCTTGCAAATTATGCACAGAAAATATCAGTTGATCATGGTTTAAAATGTACAATTTTTAGTGAACAAGAAATAATTAAGATGGGTATGGGGGGGGTGGCTGCGGTAACAAAGGGTTCAGAGGAAGAATGTAAATTCGTTATTTTAGAATATAAAACTGAAAAAGTCGCACCGACTATTTGTTTTGTTGGCAAAGGCATAACTTTTGATTCTGGCGGACTTAGTATAAAACCTTCAGGTTCTATGGAAACAATGAAGGAAGACATGTCAGGATCAGCTGCTGTTATTTCTGCTATGTCGGCCCTTGCTAAATTAAAACCGAAGGTTAATATTGTGGCTATAACTCCAATTACTGAAAATATGCCAAGTGGGTCAGCTACTAGGCCCGGAGATATAATAACTTTCTATAATGGCAAAACAGCAGAGGTTAAAAATACGGATGCTGAAGGGCGATTAATTTTAGCAGATGCTCTTTCTTATGCAGTTAAACATTATAAACCGGATTTTATGATTGATTTGGCAACTTTGACTGGAGCCTGCGCATATGCTCTCGGACCATTCTTTTCAGGTTTATTTAGCGAACATGATGAGTTTGCTACAAAGGTTGAAGAAGCAGCGAATTTGTCAGGTGATTATGTATGGAGATTGCCTCTTACGGATGATTATAAGATTGCAGTCAAAAGTGAGATTGCTGATTTGAGCAATGATTCAAATCGAAGATATATGGCAGGCGGGACAACAGCAGCATGCTTTTTGCAAAATTTTGTCGATGATGTTCCTTGGGTTCATCTTGATATAGCAGGTACGTCATTTAATGTGCCAGATATATCTTATTATAGAAACCATTCTGGAACAGGAGCAGGTGTTAGATTACTTATTGAGCTTGCAATGAACTGGAAATAGAGTTAAAAAAATGAACCCGGCAGATTTATTTAATAAAAAAATAGGAATATGGGGATTTGGTGTAGTTGGTAAATCTGTTGCAAATTATTTTGTAGCAAATAAAATAGATTTTGAGGTTTTAGACAGTAAAGTTATTTCCGAAGTTGAATCTTTAAACTTTTCTAGCAAGATAAGTTTTTTGCAACAAGATAAACATTTAGAAGATTTTCTTACAAAAAATGATTTAATAATACCTAGTCCGGGAGTAGATTTAAAATTGGTTTCTAATTTTAGTGATAAATTTTTATCTGAATTGGATTTATTTTTTGATAACTTTAAAAAACCAATAATAGCTGTAACTGGTTCTCTTGGAAAAACAACAATAACCCATTTGATTTGTGAAATTTTAAAGTTTAAAAATATACGTGTTGTTGCTGCGGGTAATATTGGTATTGGTATGTGTGATTTAATTCTAAAGCAAGATGAAATTGATGTTGCTTTAATTGAAGTTTCAAGTTTTCAACTCGAGTATTGTAAAAGATTTGCGCCTGAAATTTCTGTTTGGACGAATTTTCATGATAATCATTTAGATAGGCATGGTGATAGAGAATCATATTTTGATGCTAAATTTCAAATTCTAAAGAATCAATCTGAATCGCAATTATCTTTGTTGTCTTTTGAAATAATTGACAAAATATTAAAAAGAAACGTAAAAAGTAGCTTAAATTTCTTTTCTCTAAATAAGCCTGACGATGATAAATTAAAATTAATGGGACCTGAAGATAAGCTTTTTTTTGTGGAAGATGGATATTTACTTAAACTTAAAGGTAATGAGATTACATTCGTATCATCTTTTGAATTTCCTAAAATAACATTTGATGAAAATTGGTTAATCATAATTTCAACTTTATATCTATATAAAATTGATTTAAACAATATAGATTTTACAAATTTGATATTACCTGAGCATAGATTAGAAAAATTTATTACATTTTCTAATGTTGATTTTTATAATGACTCAAAATCAACACTTGCTAATTCTACAATGGCAGCTGTTAATAAACTTTGTTCTAGGCCCACAATTTTATTTCTGGGGGGCCTATCTAAAGGAGTAGATAGATCCAATTTTATAAGTAGTTTAAAAAATAAAGTAACAAAAATAGTATGTTTTGGGGCCGAAGCTGAAAAATTGAAATTTTGGTGCGATCAAAATAATATTGAATCATATAGTAGTGGTAATTTGCAAAATGCGATAGACATTTGCTTTGAATTAATTAAATCAGGTGATCAAGTTTTATTTTCACCGGCAGGTTCTAGCTTTGATCTATTTGCCAATTATGATCAAAGAGGATCAATCTTTAAAAGATTAGTTATGGAAAAAATAAAAAAGGAAAAAAGTAGTGTTATTGGAGAAAAAGAAATTAGCCTTTGATTTGAAAATTTTTCTAGCAATTATACTACTCTTAATATTAGTAGGTTTTATTTTTATATATTCATCAAGCTCTGTTTTTGCTTTAGAAAAAATGGGGCAAGCTTCCTTTTTTGTAAAAAAGCAATTTGTAGGATTTATATTGGGCTTGCTTGCCATATTTATAATAGTTAATTTGCCTTTAAATTTCATAAAAAAATTCACGCCTGCTTTTTTTCTATTTTCTTTACTTTTAACTTCTCTTACTCTTATACCTCAATTTTCCTTAAAGATACATGGTTCTAATCGATGGCTTTCATTTGGAGGTATTGGTCTGCAACCTAGTGAATTAATAAAAATAGGTTTAATTTTGTATGCAGCATATTTTCTCGATAAAAAGTTACACAAATATGGTTCCTTCTTTAAAAGTTTCTTGCCTCTTTTATTAATTTTAGGAATTACTGCATTAATACTTTTGAAACAACCAGATTTTGGCTTGACAGTGGCTCTTTATGTTACAGTTTTTTCTTTATTATTTATAGCGAATTATCAAATTAAATATTTGATATTAACAGTATTCATGGCGTTTTTAGGATCCATTGTATTAATTTTGTATAAACCATATAGATTTAAACGTATCCTTACTTTTTTAGATCCCTGGAAAGATCCTTTAGGGTCAGGGTTTCAAATTATTCAGTCATTAATTGCTATAGGTTCTGGCAATTTTTGGGGCGTAGGTATTTCAAATTCTCGACAGAAATTCTTTTATCTGCCAATGCAGCATACAGATTTTATTTTTTCAATTATTGCCGAAGAAACAGGCTTCTTGGGCTCATTTTTCTTGATATTATTATTTATTTTATTTTTGTATTTTGGCTTACGCATTATTCTTAAGCTAGAAGATAATTTTTCTCTTTTTGCAGGATTAGGTTTTATCATTCTTATTAGTTTACAGGCTTTAATTAATTTTTGTGTTGTTACTGGTCTTTTGCCTACTAAAGGCGTTGGATTACCTTTTGTTAGTTACGGCCTATCATCTCTAATTTGCAGTATGACTATGATTGGCCTAATTTTGAACTTTGTTAGAAACAACTCTTGATTTACTTTTTTTACAAATATCTTACTCTTTAAATTAAATTTATATTTATATATTAAGGATAATATGCATAAAATTTTCATTTTAAATTTAATTTTCTTAAATTTTTTTACCTCACTAATTGGTATGCACCAGATAGTTAAAAAATCACTTTTTAGATCTTTTAGTTCTAGTTCTAAAAAAGAATTAGCTTATAATTTTTTTGGCTTAAAGCGATTTGATAGAAAATATTCTGGAGGCCAACTTAATAAAATTTATTCACATTGTCTTCAATTGCATTCTAAGCATAATCCTGACAAGCTTATTCAAATAAAAAATTTATATAATCTTATCGAACAGCATCAAAATTTTGTTACACATAATAAAATTTACCCATTGTATACGCTTAGTGATTCAGAACTTACTGAGGTATTGAATTCAATTAAACAAGAGGTTAGTAAAAATGAAAATTAAACTATTTTTTTTGTTATTAAATTTGCATTTAACTATTTTTGGCATGGAAGAATTTGCTCAAGCCAAAGCTAAAACTTTAGATAAGAGTAAAAAAATAAAAAGTGATCTTATTAAACGTTATATCAAGAATAAAGTTTCTGTAGCAGCTGTTTCTGAAAAGAAATTCAAATGTAGATTTTGTATTAATGGATATCAATATTCTTCAGATGTAAAATCAAATGTTCAAAGACACGAAAAGTACCACTTAGTTTCAGGAAGTTTTACTTGTGATTGCGGATGCAAATTTCAGCACATGGGAGCTTTGGCTAAGCATAAATTTGGTACCCATAACATGAAAGTTTAAAATAAAATTAATTGTGTCGCATAACGTGGCCTTACCCCAACCAATTACAAAGACCCTTGCCTAGATAAACGCAGCTTTGTCGCATAACGCAGGGAGTTAACCAAGATTTTGTCGGCGTCGCAGGGCTCCGGCTTTAAAAAATTTTTTAAAAGGAAGTATTACAAGGTAAATTTTTTAGCAGCCTACGCTCCTATATTTTATCTGATATTTTATCCTGATCTAAATTAGAGAAATAGGCGTTGCCATCATTGTCAAACGTTGGACCATAGCCTTCGACTTCATATTCAACATCTGTATTTCCCTGACCTAGGTCAGGGTTGCTTGCAACCGGACTACCAAATTGTTGTTGAGTTGCAACATTTTGCTTAGGTTCTAAACCCAGATCCTGCTTAAGTCGACTCATCTTAACGTTAAGATCTTCCAAGATACGTTTTTGTTCTTTTTGGTCACCTTTTAAATCTTGATCCTCAAGAATTAATAAAGCAGTTTTAATTTTTTTGTAAGTCTTTTCAAGCTCATAATCAGGATCATCGTAAATTTCCTTGATAGACTTCATTAATAAAGGTTTAGCATCTTTATGTAGATTTCCTAAGTGTTTTCCTATATGGCTTGATAACTTTAGTATGTGATTATCAAATAAGCTAGACGCTTTTTTAAATTCATCTTTTATCTTTTTATCTTCGCCTTTTAATAAAGCATCTACGGAATCTTTGTCCACAATATTTGCGAATTCAACTAAATAATCCTCTAACTTTCTCAAAAATGCTTCTATTTCAGGATTTTGATATTTAGATCTTTTCTTTTGTGCAGCAGATCTGGTTTTCTTTTTTGGCTTACCTTTATTATCTTTTTTATCTTCTTTTTTATCTTTATCTTTGTCTTTATCATCCTTTTTATCTTTGGATTTGTCCTTATCCTTATCTTTATCCTTGTCTGGAGTAGCGCCACCACCTTTGCCTTTGCCGCCGCCACTGGTACCACCTTTATCCTTTTTAGATTCATCTTTTGTCTCCAAACCAGGCTTAGCTGCACCTTGTATTGATGAAGTGGAACTGGCACCATCGCCAAAAGAAGGACGATAAGGATAATAGCCTGGATTGTAATCATAACCAGCACCACCACCAAAAGAAGGGGAGGTGTAGCTACGTTGAGCTGCAGTGTAGGGCTCTACAGCCAATGGCAATTCTTTCTTTTTTAATTCTTCAGGAGCATATTTTTTTAATAAAGATTTTAAATCTTCATTGATATTTTTATTTTCGATACTACTTTTTAATAACGCTATAATGTCTGATAATATTTTTTGTGCCTTGTTTTCATTCTTTTTTTCTATACTAAAATCTTCTTCTCCAAAAGAAATGGTTAGTCCTGCAGTATCGGGTATATAAAGGGCTAAATTTGCAACTAATTCAGAAAAATTATTTTCTAGAGTTTTCAAATTATTTTTTAAATTTTTATATTCATCCGATGACAAAGCTTTGAAAGCTTTGTTTTGAAATATAACAATTCGCAGATAAGATTCCAGATCATGTAGATCTACTTTTAATTTGAGCCAATCCTTTTCAACTTTTCTTTGTTGTGATATTCTAGGCAGAGCTTTAACCTTAATTAGCAATAAATCTATTGAATCAGATAATGATTCTAAAATAGTTAATAAGTTTGCGTCGGTTTTTGAAATCAAAACCTTATGCGTTATTGGTTCAGGCTTTATTGATTCTATATCTTCTTGAAATCTTGTATTAACGGGTTCAACAGTTTCGTTTGGTACAAGATTGGGTACTTGTGGAAGTTGTGAATCATTTGTAAGCGCTTCCATTTCTTTAAATTTGTTTTGAAGATAAATATCCTGGTCCTGAGGGGTCATCTGTTGGAATCGATTAACTTCTTCAAAAATCTGGCCCTTAATTTGATCTCTTTCTTCTGGGGGTATTGTTCCTAAGATTTCGTCAATAAATTTGGCATCTTCGGGAGACAAGTGAAAAGGGTCCAAAGAAAATAAATTATTTGAAGCATTTAAAATGCAAAAAAATAAAATGAATAAAAACTTAAAAAATCTCATTTAATATCCTTTCTCTTTATGCTATGTATAAATAAAGTTTTAGCGAAATAACAATAATTTATGTATAACGGTAATCATATTTATAATTATAGCGGATTTTTATTAATAGATCTAGTAATTTCAATTGGAATATTTTCAATAATTTGCTTATCTCTGGCCTGCGCTAATTGGCAGCTTATAAAACAGGAAAGCGAAGTAGATTTATTCAGAAGGGCAATAAACGCCTCAGGTAATATAATAGAAGAGATTAATGGTAACAAAATAAAAATATATGATAATAATGAGATAAAAGTAGATGTTTTTACAATAAAAATTGAGATTTTGAAAAATACCCTAAATAAGTTTCTTGTTTTAAAAATAAGTACATACTGGAAAACAGAGAAAGAACACCAAATAAGTACTATAACAGCAGTAATAATATGAAACATTCAGGATTTACATTAATAGAAACATTAATATATGTATTCCTTTCCTCTTTATTATTTTTGGTCATATTTCAGTTTGCCGTACAAAACTGTAGTAGGTACAGCTCGAAATACAAAAATTGTACACAAAAAACAATGTATTGGACAGCTCTTGATCTCTTAGATAGCGATATTCGCCAATGTTTATATCATGGCTATAAAAAACAACAAAAAGAGGAGATAGTTTTTTCAACTAAGGATCATGAAGTAGGGTGGAAGTTGGATCAAGATAGGTTGTATAGAATTATTGGAAAATATAATCCCATAAATGATACCTGGGTAGATAGGATCGAAAGTCTGGTTGCTAAAGATATACATAAAATAGAATTTAAGGTCAGTGAAGATCAAAAGCTCTTAAAAACAACTATAGAATTTAAAATAAACAACTCTTTACAAAAAATTGAAAATTTTGTGTCTACTAGATCAGAACTATTTCTTATTTCTATATAAAACAAAAAAATTGACTATTTCTATTTGTAATGATATCCTTAATTTGTAATCTATATTATTAACCTATTTTTTAGATGGTGAGGTTATTATGAAAATTAAATTGATTTTTATCTTTATGCTTGGTCCAATATTTATTGGACAAACATATAGCATGAATGAAATTGAAAATGAAGCAGTTTTATATGATTCATTAATTACCCAGGTAAAAAAAGGACTTGATATAAATGCTAAAGATCAAAATGGGCAGACAATTTTAATGAGAGCTGCGTTTAGAGATCATGAAAGTATAGTGGAACTATTATTAGAGAATGATGCTAATCCAAATCTTCAAGATATTAATGGAGCGGCAGCATTAATGTATGCTGCAGGTAAAGGTTATGAAAACATTGTAAGAATATTATTAAAGAAAGGAGCTAATCCTAATATTCAAAATAATAATGGCTGGACAGCTTTAATGTATGCTGCTGAAAAAGGTCATGAAAACATTGTAGGAATATTGTTAGAAAAAGGCGCTAATCCAAATCTTCAAGATATTAATGGAGCGACAGCATTAATGTATGCTGCAAGTAAAGGTTATGAAAATATAGTAAGAATATTATTAGAAAAAGGCGCCAACCCTAATATTCAAAATAATAAAGTTAGAGGTGAAATGACAGCCTTAATGGTTGCTGCAGATAAAGGTCATGAAAACATTGTAAGAATATTATTAAAGAAAGGAGCTAATCCTAATATTCAAAATAATAATGGCTGGACAGCTTTAATGTATGCTACTGAAAAAGGTCATGAAAATATTGTGAGAATATTATTAAGGAAAGGCGCCAATCCTAATCTTCAAAATAATAATGGTTCAACAGCGTTAACGTTTGCTGCAGAAAAAGGTTATGAAAACATTGTAAGAATGTTATTAGAAAACGGCGCTAATCCTAATATTATTACTAATAATGGTTTGACAGCATTAATGTATGCTGCAGAAAAAGGTCATGAAAATATAGTAAGAATGCTATTAGAAAAAGGTGCTAATCCTAATATTCAAAATATTAATGGTCTTACAGCATTAATGTTTGCTGCAGTTAAAGGTCATGAAAATATTGTAAGAATATTATTAAAAAGAGGAGCTAATCCTGATCCTCAGAATAATAAGGGTTATACAGCTTTAATGGGCGTTGCTGCTAAAGGTTATGAAAATATTGTAAAGCTATTATTAGAAAGTTGTGCTTCTTTAGATTTAAAAGATGCTCAAGGTAAAACCGCATTAGATTATGCAAGAAAATTTGCAGAACAAAGAAAAAAATATTCTATAGTAAAACTGATATTAGAAGAAGTTTCTCAAAGACCAAAAAGAAAAGAAGAATTAGAAAAAATAGCTTGTGAATTTCTTCCTAAAGATTTGGTTAATATAATCATTGAGTATTCTGTTGGTCCACAGATAGAACAAAAAAAAGAGCAAAAAGGCAAAAGGAAACGAAATTAATAATAAGAAAAAATTAAATAAAAAATTCTAGAATTCTATAAACTACTAGCAATCATAATCTTAGAGTTTTAGAATGTGAATATTATGAAAAACAAAGAAGGTTTTGTAGCTTTGGTTTTAGTACTTGTATTATCGATAATATCTCTATATTTTATTAATTATTGGCAAAATATAGGACTTTTGCGAGATTCTGTTACAAAAAAATATATATATGAAAAACAATATAGGGCAACAGAAGCTCTTTGTAAATTTGGTATATACTTTTGTATAAATAATTATGTACTCATAGAAAAATATGAAAATAGTTCAGAAATAGTGATTTTTAAGGGTAGGTGGCCGGCAGGTGATATAATAAACTACGATGGTCTTTTGAAATTAAAGAAAAATGGCCCGGAGTTATTAGTTGAAGCATTAACTCTAGAATCAAATAGTACCAATAAAATAACAATTAAAACGAATATTCATAGAGAGCTAGTTTTTGAGCAAAATAAGCCTTTGCAAAAGTTTATAATTACCAATTGGAGTGAAAAATCGGCGATGATTTTGACTTAAAAATTAAATAAAAATGCTCTATTTCACAGGAAAGTTCATGTAATTACCCGTTAAGAATAAATCAAAACCTTGTTTTTTTCTATCTTGATGTAGTACGATATATTTACTATTGTGAATTTTTTAACGGGAGGTTAATATGAAAATTAAGTTATTATTCTTGCTCCTATCTTTAAATTTTATTGGGTCACTTTACAGCATGAATCCAACTTCCAATGAAATGCTCATAAGAGGCGCCAAAGATGGTGACATCAAACTTGTTCAAGAGGCTCTTGGACTGCATGCTAAAGATCAATCTAGTTATGTACCTTCAATATTAACTAGAATTAAACGCACTTTTGCTGGTAATATAAAAATTATTCCAAAAACTCTTGAATATACAGCAAATATAGATTTTCAAGATGAATATGGTTATACAGCTTTAATGCATGCCATTATTAATAAACATGAATCTATAGTAGAACTATTGTTAGATAAAGGCGCTAATCCCGATATTCGAAATGATAAAGGCCAGACAGCTTTAATGTATGCTGTATCTAACCCTAAGAGTTATATCAATAATATAGTAAGGTTATTGTTAGATAAAGGCGCTAATCTTGATATTAGAGATAGAGGTGGAGATACAGCTTTAATGATTGCTGCAGTATATAGTTTAAAAGATATAGTACAACTATTGTTAGATAGGGGCGCTAATCCTGATATTCAAGATAACAATGGTTCCACAGCTTTAATGCATGCTGCATTATTTGGTGAAGAAGCTGATTATGTTATAGCAAAGTTATTATTGAATTCAGGTGCTTCTTTAGATTTAGCAAATAAAGATGGTGAAACTGCTTTAGATATAGCAAAAAGAAAAAAATATAAATCTATGGCAGACCTAATAGAGCACGTAAGAAGAGAAAGATTCAGACAAGAAACTCATAAAGAAATTGTTGAGTCTGGATATTTATTGCCAGAATTGGCTGAGATAGTTTCAGAGTATGCAATTTATCCAAAACAAAAACAAACTTAAATGGGAGGTTAATATGAAATTTAAATTATTATTCTCAATTTTGTCTTTGGGGTTTATTGGGTCACTTTATACAATGGAAGAAACATTCATCAGACATGAAACTCCTAATGAAATGCTCATTAGGGGCGCTGAGGAAGGCGACATCAGACTTGTTCTAAAGGCCCTTAAAGAGAAGGCTGATGTAAACTATAAAAATAGATGCGATCATCCAGTCTTACAGAGTGCTGTAGTTAATGGTTCTGTATATATAGTAAAGTTGTTATTAAATAATGGCGCTAATCCTGATATTCAAGATAACAATGGCGATACAGCTTTGATGTATGCTGCATTCTTTGTCAAAGAAGATATAGCAAAACTGTTGTTAGAAAATGACG
>Ga0207097_1035_pt1 | contig 25352 bp, 18 predicted proteins | sample Alteio_BWMinHeat_87_FD_153541 | JGI IMG/M metagenome (GOLD analysis project Ga0207097, IMG submission 153541) | Enriched cells from forest soil in Barre Woods Harvard Forest LTER site, Petersham, Massachusetts, United States -... | ecosystem: Environmental > Terrestrial > Soil > Temperate forest >...
AAATATGTTTTTAACTATTTAGCCCTTGCCTTACCTAGAGTAGAAGAAATAGAGAGAGAAGTAAAAACTGAATGGGTTTCTTTAGGTATCCACAAGGCCATGGATAAGTTATGTGAGAAATCGGATAAACATGTAGGAAGCTCTGGTAAAAAACTTAGTGACTTAAGTGAATTAGCAACAGAGACAGTTGCAAGAATTGTACATTTCCAAAAAGAGTTAGCTCCAGCTCTTTCTTTGTGAAGCGGTAGCGATTTTTAGTGTTTTTCGGTATTTGGTGATGGTGCGTCTTGAACAAAGAAGCCCGAGCTTTTGCATAGCATCTGAAAGATCCTGATCAGAAAGCGGGGTATTTTTTTCTTCTTGTTTTATCATTTTAATTAACAAGTCTTTAGCTTCCTTATTAGACACTTCTTCTCCTGTAGTTTTTTTGAGCTTTGCGCAAAAAAAGCTGCGTAAAGGAAAAATTCCCGCAGGACATTCTATGTATTTTTGAGAAACCGCTCTAGCAATGGAGGATTCATGGACTCCTAGCTCAAGAGCTGCCTCTTGCATATTCATAGGGGCAATGCTAGATGTTTTCCCTTCTAAGAAGGGGCCCTGAAGCTTAATTAACAAATTCCCTAGTTTTTCTAGCATGGTTTTTCTTTTATCGATCATTTGAAAAACCCATTTAGCTGCAGTGATATTTTTTCGGATTAAAGAAGTTTCTTCTTTATCCAAAATTTTTTCCTCTAAGATGTTTAAGTAAAAGGGAGAAAGTTTAAAGGCAGGAAGAATGTCTTCTTTGATTTCTACTTTCCAGGCCTCTTCGTTTTGTATAATCAGAATATCTGGAATAATAGAATTTCTCTCTTTTAAATCGAAAATAGAAAGAGGATTTAGGGATAAAGGGACAATCTCCTCTTTTATTGCTCTTTGTATTTCTTTTATGCTGCATCCCAATAGTTCTTTTAGTTTATGCATCTTTTGGTAGAGGAGTTCTTGAAATCCTTTTTCGATGATTTGATAACTTAAAGAGTTTTTCTTATCTCTAATTTTAAGTTGCAAGAGAAGAGCGTCTCTCAGATCAAAAGCAAAGATCCCGGGAGGCTCTATCCTTTGGAGCTTCTCTAAAACCTGAGAGAGTTTTTCCATTTCCTTCCCCTTAGATAATTCCTCAAAAGAAATAGAGATAAACCCTTTTTCATCCAAATGAGAGGAAATTTCTTTTGCTAGGGCAAGTTCTTCTTCTGTAGAAAAGGCTCTTTCTATTTCTAGGCTTAAATAGTCATAAAAAGAAATCTTAGCAGCTGTTTCAGCTTTTAAATGATTCTTGTTTTCTGGAAATAGAGATCCTTTAAAGAGGTCATCGAGGTCATCTAATACCTCAAATCCTGAATGCTGAAAATTAAGCTCCTCTGCTTCCTCGCTCTCTTTTTCTTCTTTTTCTCCTAAGCATTCTTCATATTCAAGAGCCGGATTTTGCTCTAGGTGAGTGGTGATCCACTCTCGAAGTTCAATAGCCGGCATTTGAAGCACCTGAAATGCTTGCTGCATCGCTTCTCCGAGGACCGGCCTTTGCGACGGCTGCATCTTAAAGGAAAAATCCATCTAGCGCCTAATTTTGTAAACTAATTATTTTACATAACAGGTTCTAGGTCTCTTGTCAAATGAGGGCCTCTATTACATCTTTAGCTTCTATAATCTTGACATCTGGAGGAAGTTCTAAGTGTTTAGGTTTTTCGGGAATGAAGAGGACGTATTGCAATTTGGCCCTTGGGTGTCGTTTAATAGGAGGGATTCCCTTACTTTTTAGTTCTTGGATTGTTTTGTAAATCCAGTTTGCGGAAGGTTTTTTTTCAGTCCATTTAGCTTCTCCGATTAGGAAGTGCATTCCATCAATTGACTCTGAAAGAACGTCCCATTCTTTATTTTGCCCTTCCCAATAGCGTCCGGCTTGCCCGTAGATTGTTTCCCAGTGTTCAGAGAGGCGGGGAATTGCTAAACGGCAAAGCTCCTCCCAGGTAATTGAAAATATAGCTGGTAAACACTCCTTATCGATGTACTCTCTAATAGAATTTTCGGGCATTTTAGCAAATAAAGAGATCTCCTTATCACTAAGCCTAAGCATGATATGATCTGGATGGGGGGTTAAATTAGCAAGTTTTTGCCGGCACTTAAAAAAAGTACGCTTGTTTTTAGTTAGACGCAGAAGGCCTGCTAAAAGAGCCAAAAAGGGCAAAAATTTTAAAAATAGTATAGAAGAAGGTAAATCATAAAAGACATGGACCATATCTAGCGCTAAAGTTAAAACAAGCAAGAAGATAAAGACGTAAGACTCATAGGAATATTGAAATAGAGGACCTAAAAACCTTCTTAAGGGATTTTTTGAGGTACGATAAGCTAAAATCTCTTCAAATTTTGGTTCGGAAAAAGCTGCTCTCGCAGCATGAACAGCCTCATGAGCCAAGATTTCTTCTCTTTTATAAATCCCTAAAAAATGCCCTTTTTTAAGGGCTGTTTTAAGCTGTATAGAAGGATAATCTCCCTCAATCCAGGTAGCGGCCGCTTGCCAGAAGGGAAGGTTCTTATCCTCATAATAAGCTGAAACAAAAAGCGGGCGTATATCATAAACAGGAACAGTAATAGCAAAAGCCCCTTCCCAATCCTTTAGAGGTATTGAACTGCTCTCCCGCATCTTCCTAAAACGCTCCACCCGCAAGAAAAAAGCCTCTCTGCCCTCATCCGGCCCCGGAATCAGCCCCTCCCTATTCAACTCCTTTAAATCCAGCATCTAACCCCTTTTGTAAAAAGAGAGGAAAAAATCTCTCTCTCTTTCTTCCTCTGTGGTTTCTTCCCTCTGTGGTTTATCTTTGGCTAACCTGAAGTCAACAACGACTTAGCCGAAGATAAACCACAGAGACAAGAAACCACAGAGGAAGAGAGAGAGAAAAAAATTACTCGCTCTTTGTTTTTCTCTTATTCTTTTTGAGGAAGAGGATGAGGAGAGCTGCAAAGCCGGCGATATTTAGGGCTGACATGATGCCGAAAAACAGGAGGATTTTGTTTGTTTTTTTGCTTAGCATCATGAGCCTTTCGCGGGCCATCTTCTCAAACTTTGACTCATTTTCAAACCATGTGCCAGCATAGGTATGCCGCGCCATAATCGCATCAACATCTTTCGGAGCATTAAAATAATAGGCAGGAAATACCATGTCATGATTTCCCTCTCTATTTCCTAAAGCCTTTATAGACTCTCCAAGAACAAGAAAAGTGCGGTGAGATACGCGGTTAATGACAGCATCTTTATCTTTTCCAGGATAATCTCTTTCGATCTTCTCCCATTTTTCCTCTAGCCAATCAAGAGCGTATTTAAGGACAGGATGAGAAGCTCTTGCCCCTACGATATTATTTGTAGGCATGACAGAAGAGCTAAGAGCTGTTTCAAAAGGCACTTCAAGTCCGCAATAAAGATCGTAGGCAATATTTAATTTATCAAAAGAGGCTACACATTTCACATCGTGATCAACGTAAATGCCCCCTTCCTGATAAAGAATTTCGTATCTTAAAATGTCAGATTTTTCTCCGTAATTATCCGATTTGTAGTAGCAGTCATAGAGTTTTGTAAACTTAAAATCTTTGATGAACATTTTTTTCATTGCAGGGTGCGGCAAGGGCCTGTCGCGATCGGTCCAAAACTTCACTTCAAAATCGGGGTTTTTAGCAATCCAAGAACGCACGTTTTGAATCGATTCTCTCGGGAAAGATTTGGGGCCAATCCAAATGAAGTGGAGCGTTTTAGGAATTTTAAGTTTTTTACTATCTGTTACAAGGTAGGGTTTATTACTTTCAAAAACGTCTTTAAAGAAGGCTAGGTTATCAAAGTCTTCTTGTGTTTGGATAAGCTTCCAAGCAGGAAGCTGATTACCCATTAGGGTTTCAAAATCAGAGGTGTCTTTTTTTTGCGTTTCTTTTTTAGCGCAAGAAGTAGCCAAAAGAAGGAAAATAAAAAGAGATTTTATCAATGTAAGCATAGACCCGCCTTAAAAATATCTGTATACGGAGAATGTTAAGATCAGTAGATTATATGGCTTTAGCATTTTTATGACTACTTGAATGGAAGAAATAGAAGCATTTGTTGCGCTCAACCACATTCCTTATATAGGTGCAGTGAAAGTTCAAAAGCTCCTTTCTGCTTTTGGATCGGCAAGAAGCATCCTTTTAGAGCCCTTAGCTTCTATTGCTTCTATATTAGGAGAGAAAGATAGATCTCTTCCCTTTTTTTCTTCTTGGGAAACTCTCAGTACCTGGAAAGAAGATCTTCTCTTGGTAAAAAAGGAAGGGGCAACGCTTATTTCCCTCCATGATCCTTCGTATCCCCCTTCTTTAAAGGAGCTAAGCGACCCCCCTTTTCTTCTTTACATAAAGGGGAAAATCCTCGAAGAAGATAAAAATAGTATAGGCATCATAGGAACAAGAGTTTCTACACTTTACGGAAAAGAGATGGCAGAAAAATTTGGCAAAGAATGCGCAGGATCAGGCTTTACTGTAGTCAGCGGCCTTGCAAGAGGCATAGATACCCATGCTCATGTAGGAGCGCTTCAAAGAGGGAGAACCCTTGCTATTTTGGGTTCAGGATTATCTTACATTTATCCGGAAGAAAATGCTCCTCTTGCAAAAAAAATCTGTGATAGCGGCGCCCTCATTTCAGAATTTCCCATGAAAACAGCGCCTGATAAGTTTCATTTCCCTAAAAGGAATCGGATTGTAAGCGCTCTTTCTTTCGGGATGCTTCTCATTGAGGCGCCTTTAAAAAGCGGGGCCATGATCACCATGGAGTGCTCACAAAAACTAAAAAAATTGTGCTTTGCCATTACCGGTCGCATAGACATTTCCACCTTTACCGGGAACCATTTTTTAATCAAGGAACAAAAAGCAAGACTTGTGGAAAATCCCCAAGAGATGTTATCCCTGCTTAGGCCGGGAAGTAGAATTGTTTACAAAAATGAGGAAAAGCAGCTAAGTTCTTTTTTTAATTTAACAAGTGAAGAAGAAAACCTGATCCCTTTTCTTAAAGAAGAAGAGGTATCAATAGAAGAGCTTGCGCTTTGCACAAAAATCCCCATTGCTAAATTAAGTTCTTTATTAATGGGACTTGTATTAAAAAAGAAAATACGAGAATTTCCGGGTAAACTGTATAGGAAGGTCATTTAATGGAAAAAGCGCTGATTATTGTCGAGTCTCCAACGAAAATAAAAACATTAAAAAAGTTTTTGGGGCCGAACTATATATTCGAATCTTCTCTTGGCCACATTAGAGACCTGCCGCAAAAAGGATTTGGCATTGATGTAGAGAATGACTTTGAACCTCAATACGAAATCATGGAAGATAAAAAAGAGGTCATTCAAAAGCTTAAAAAAGCAGCAAAGCTTGTAGATGTTGTTTACCTCTCTCCCGACCCTGATAGAGAGGGAGAGGCGATCGCTTGGCACATTGCCTCCATTTTACCTCCCGGTACAAAAATTAAACGTACAACCTTTAACTCTATTACTAAAGATGCTGTATTAGATGCGCTGAAGCATCCTCGCGATATCGACCAAGGACTTGTTGATGCCCAGCAAGCAAGACGTCTTTTAGATAGAATAGTAGGCTATAAAATTTCCCCTATTCTCACAAGAAGAGTGCAAGGAGGAAATAGAGGAGGCCTATCTGCTGGACGAGTCCAATCTGTAGCGCTTAAGCTTGTAGTTGATAGAGAAAAAGAAATTGAAGCATTTATTCCTGTTGAATACTGGAATATCGGCTCTATTTTACAAACAAAAAGAGAAGAAAACGCCTTTAGAGCTTACCTCTATTCAGTAGGAGGCAAAAGGGTTGAAAAAGAAAAAATTGCGGGGAAAGATGTCTTTACAATACCGGATGAAAAAACAGCTAAAGACATTGTACATAAGCTAGAAAAAGCCCAATATAAAGTAGCCTCTATTGAAAAAAAGGAAAAGAGAAGAAATCCTGTTCCTCCTTTTATTACTTCAAGCCTGCAACAAGAAGCTAGCCGCCACTTTGGCTTTTCTGCAACACGCACCATGAGCATTGCCCAATCTTTATATGAAGGGGTAGATTTAGGAAATGATGGAGCAGAAGGTTTAATTACCTACATGCGTACCGACTCTGTAAGAGTTGCTCCTGAAGCGCTTGAAGCCATTCGTGGGCATATTGTTAAAACATATGGCCCTGAATATTTACCTGAACACGCAAGACAATTTATCTCTAAAAAGAGTGCGCAAGACGCCCACGAAGCGATACGCCCAGCGAATTTAGACCATCCCCCTGAAGCGATACGCAATCATTTAAACCCTGATCAATTTAAACTTTATCAGCTTATTTGGCGCAGATTTGTAGCCTGCCAGATGAATCCTGCTATCTACGACACTGTTTCCTGCGATATTGTAACCGATAAGGATTTAGTTCTTAGAGCAACAGGCTCTACCATAAAGTTTTTAGGATTTTTAGCTGCCTATGAAGAAAAACAAGATTCTTCAGAATCTGAAAAAGAAGGAGATAACAAGGTATTGCCTCCCCTTACAGAAGAGCAGATTTTAAAACTTCTTGAAGTACAATCAGAGCAAACCTTTACTAGACCTCCTCCACGATTTACAGAAGCTTCTTTAGTAAAAGAATTAGAAAAATCAGGCGTTGGAAGACCTTCTACCTACGCAACGATCATGAATAAAATTCAAAGCAGAGACTATACAGAAAAAGAAAAAGGAACATTAAAACCTACAGATCTTGGAAAAGTCATTGCCGAAATGCTCGAAACCAGCTTTAAGATGATCATGGATATTGGATTTACCTCCTCTATGGAAGATGATCTTGAATATATCGCTGAGCATAAAAGAAATTGGAAAGATGTGATCCGCAAATTTTGGCAGGAATTCATCCCTTGCATAGAAACTGCTGAAAAAGAAGCGTTTGTCCCCAAAGTTTTAACCGACATCGACTGTCCTTTATGTAAACAGCATAAGCTCCAAAAAATTTGGTCTAAAAATAAGTACTTTTACGGATGCGCAAACTACCCGGAATGCAAGTTTACAACCCCTATTGAAGCGATGAACTTTAAAAAGGAAGAGTATAACCCTGATTTTGATTGGGATCAGGCTTGCCCGAAAGATGGAGCAAAAATGGTGCTTAGACACGGGAAATTCGGGCCCTTCTTAGGCTGTGAAAATTACCCTGAGTGCAAGGGGATTGTCAACATCCCTAAAAAGGGAGAAGCTGCAGAAGAAGAAATGCCTTCTTGTCCGGCTATTGACTGCGATGGGAAAATGGTTAAGCGCAGATCACGCTTTGGAAAACCGTTTTATTCTTGCTCTAACTACCCTGATTGCGATGTCATTGTTAATCAATTAGACGATTTAGAAGAAAAATACCCAGCACATCCCAAAACCCCTTATGTGAAAAAAGCCAGCAAATGGGGCAAAAAGAAAGACGAAAAACCAGCTGTGGAAAAGACAAAAACCAAAGCAAAAGCAAAAAAAACCACCGCGAAAAAAGCTACAAAAACCACAAGAGCTCCGCAAAAAGCGCGTACCCTTTCTAAAGAGCTTGAAGCTATTGTGGGCGCAAAAGAAATGCCTAGAGGCGAGGTGCTTAAAAAGCTTTGGGTCTATATCAAAGAAAATGAGCTACAAGATAAGAAAAATAAACGCCTCATTGTCCCCGACAAAAAACTTACCAAACTCTTTGGAAGCGATAAGCCCCTCGACATGATGCAGCTCGCCAAAATCCTCGGCAAACACCTCGAATAAAAGAAAAACAAAGAGGGGGTTTTTTTCTCTCTTTTTCTTCCTCTGTGGTTTCTTGTCTCTGTGGTTTGTCTTTGGCTAAGTCGTTGGCCCACTCAAGTTAGCCAAAGATAAAACCACAGAGACAAGAAACCACAGAGGAAGAAAAAGAGAGAAAAAAAACCTCTTTGTTTTGGTTATTTTTGGGGTTTATTGAGGTAGGCGAGGGTGATGGCGGCTTGGACCCAGATGTAGCTTCTGAAAAGGCCTTGGCTGCATTGCAAGACGATGAGGGTTGTTGCTAAGGAAAGGAAAAGTGCAGTGCCTACTCTTTTGATTTCTGGAGACAACTCGGAGTTTTTAAACCGCTTAAAGGCTTTAAAAAATTGGTAGCCTAGAAAGGCGAAGCAAAGCAACCCAAAAACGCCTAGGCTTGCCAAAACTTCTGTAAATACATTTGTCGGATCGTAGCGCTCTACTTCTTGGAGCGTAGAGGCATAAGCGCCTTCTTTTTCTAAATAGAGATAGGGACCAACTCCCCCAACGCCTACTCCAAAAACAGGATTTTGCCAAAAAACTTTTACAGCATTCACTAAGCCAAACCATCTTTCGACAAAAGAGTGATGTGAAAAAAGACCAAAATAAAAAAACTTTAAGAAATAGGTTTTAGCAATAGAGGGGAAGCAGAGGAAAAGCAAAATAAAGAAAAGCGAAAAAGAAGCAGCTACTTGCAAAACTTTTTTCTTTAACTGAAAAAATAAAGAGAGAAAAAAGAAGGCGAAATATCCTAAAAAGGCTCCTGTTGATGTAGAAATTAAAAGGAGAGCATTTAAAAGGAGTAAGAAGGAAAATTTTATCTTTTCTCCAAGAATATGGAGCGCATTATAAAACATCACAATAGCGCACATATAAAGAGCATAATAGGAAGGCTCGTAAGAAAATCCATTGGGGCGTGTGAGTGTTCCTATAGATTGGACAGCAAAAGGATCTATAACACCTAAGGAGGAAAGGGTGAGCTGTAAAAGCGCATACGCTCCTACGCACACAAACGAGCTTGCATAAAGTCTTATTATTTTTTGATGATCAAATTGATAAATCAGATTAAAGGGAACTAAAAAATACGCAAGAAAATTGAAAAAATAGATCAGGACATAGCCTGCGCTTCTTTCTAAGTAGACGCTAAAAAATAGCGATGCCAAAAGAGAGGTTAAAATTAACAAAAAAGAGGTGAGGATTTGTCTCGGAATAAAAAAAAGCTTTCTTGCAGCAGCTAAATAAACAAAAAGGGATAGAGAAATCAAGTGGTTAAGTTTTACTTTATAAAGGACCACTTTGATGCTTAAAAGATCTGCCGATAGAGTAAAAAAATAGAGGAATACCAGGATGTAAAACAGGTTTACACTCTTCTCTACTTTTAATAATCTTTCTTGCATATTTCCTTAAAGGTATGAAGCACTTCGTCAACTTCTATAGAGAATATCGTTTCCTTGTTTTTAGAATCTATATAGTTCTTAGGTAAAGCAAATACATTTTTACCAATAGCTCCCCAGCGCAAAGGAGAAGCTAGCCCATGCAGGCAGATAACAGGTTTTTGCAAAGCAGCAGCGAGATGCATAATCCCTGTATCAATACTGATTATAGAGAAAGAATGCGCAAGAAGTTCTGTTGTTTGTTTTAAACTTAAAAGACCTGCAAAAGAGCTCACAAGCTCTTTATTTTGGCATAGCTCTTTTAATGCAAGAGCTTCCTTAGCATCTTCTTTTCCTCCTGTGAGAAGGCATTCAAAACCTAAACCTGTTAATTGATCTATTAAACAAATCCAGCGCTCTTTAGGCCACATGTAATACTGCTTATCTACACCTGCCTTAAAACAATGAATCACCACTTTTTTGGAAAATGAAATAGGTAAATTTAGATGAGGCAAGTGCTTTGGAAAAGAAATAAAAGGGGTGAGTAACTGTCTAAAATTTTCTAATTCATGACAATCTTTTTTATGTAAAAATACGTTATCATAAATATAGTGACGATACTCCTTAAAAGAATGAAAACCTATTGTATATTTTGCTTTAGCAAAGTAAGAAAATAGAGCGTTAATTCTTGGCCAAGGACCAAAATCTAGCCACACATCAAAGGATGTTTTTCTTAAGAGTTTTATAGCTTGTAGAGGATGCGTAATGGGAAGTTTAACAACTTCTATGCCAGGAATTAACTCTGCCATTTCTTCATTAGAACTTCCTACAAATAGAGTAATAGAAGAAAATTTTTCTTTAAGATCCTTTATTATCGCTGTAAGCAAAACCAAATCGCCAATACCAGCTGTTTTTAAAAGAGCTATACGATTTATCTCAGAGGGTAAAGCTCTTTTTTTTCTAAAAAAACCCAAAATAAATATTAAGGGAATCCCTGCATAGCGATCTAAAAAACGAAGAAGGGAGTTAGCGCGCTCTTGCATACAGAACAAGCGTTGTATCTTGAATATGAAGAAGAGTATGCGTTAAAGAAAGTTCATTTAAATAGGAATAAACCCCCTTACACCAAGGAATATAATCGTGCCAAAGAATGATCCCTTGATCGGATAAAACTTTAAATGCATTTTCTGTATCGCTTTTTACACACGCATAAGAGTGGCCAGCATCAATAAAAATAAAATCTAGAGGTCCTTCCTTTGTAAAGAGCTCAAAATCATAAGCTGTGGAATCGCCAATATGCTGGGTAATTTTATAAGCAACTTCTGTATTTTGAAATTTACGCACTTTTTTTTCTTGGTTTTGAATATAAGGAAGATCGCATCTAGATGTGGGCATTTTAGTTATTCCTTCTTCTAAATCAAGGGTATGAATGGTTGTATTTTTTGCTGTATTTAAAGCTAGTTGCAATGTTGTATTCCCATCAAATGTCCCAATTTCTAAAAGATTTTTCGGATTAAAATAAGAAGCTAAGCTGCAAATGGCATTTAACTCATAAAGAGAAAAAAGATTTCCTTTCTTCAAAAAGGCATCTTGTAAAATCACAGAGCTTTTACCATGAATGATCTCTTTTAAAGAAGCCTTAGGGATACGGCTTTCAAGCAATTTACCCTCTACATAAACACTTTTAAGAGCTCGCTTGAAAAGAGAGGGCCGCTTAAAGCAAAGCTTTAAAAGACTCAAAAAAATCGCCCCCCTCGAAATCTTATCATCGACCACATTCAATCCCATACCCCTCCTTTCACCACAAAGAACTCTTCTCTTTCTTCCTCTGTGGTTTCTTGTCTCTGTGGTTTATCTTCGGCTAACTTGAATGGGCCAACGCCTTAGCCAAAGACAAACCACAGAGACAAGAAACCACAGAGGAAGAAAAAGAGAGAAAAAAAATCTCTTTGTTTATCTTTTGGTTGCTAACCACTTTCTCGAAAAGGGGATTAAAAGGAAAGAACAAGCAAGAGCGAGGCCAAAGGCTGTAAAAAGAGAGAGCAAATTATTTGGAGGCAAAATGCATTTGCATAAAAAGCATATACTTAAAGCTCCAAGAAAAGGAAGAGCGATTTTGTTTTGCGCTATTTGTATCTCTTTGTGAATAAAAGGAAGGCCTATGAAAAAATACGAGGCGTATAAAAGGACTAAAACAAAGCTCGCGCCCTCAGCGCCAAAAGAAGTGGTGCTCCACATTAAAAGAGGCACTAGCAGCACAAACGAAATCCCTTGTTGGTATAAAATGGTTTTTCTTGAGCCATAAGCAAACGTTAACACCCACGGAAGTTGAATTAACCCTTCAAACATTTTAGCCACTGAAAGAAGTATAAGCACTTTGCATGCTTGCTCAGCAATCAATATATCTCTTGTCCAAACAAAGAGAATATCTTTAGCAAAAAAAGATATAAAAAGTCCAAGGGGCAAAACGAAGAGAGCAATTAAATGAGAGCCAAAGGTGTAACTCTCTTTAAGTGTTTTAAAGTCTTTAGAGGCAAAATACTCTGAAAAAGAAGGATAAAAGGCTTGCGTGACGGGAAAAACAAAATAAGAGATAGCATTACAAATACTTGTTGCAAGCCAGTAATACCCAAAAAATTCTAAAGAAAGAAGCTTACTTAAGATCACCTTGTCTGCTTGGGTAATCATTTGAGCTAAAAAGGAGGTCCCGCTACTTTCAAAAAGAAGTGCGCGCCGCTCTTTAAGAAGCGCTAAACTAAAGTAAAATTTGGGATAGGCAAAACCTCTAAAAATAACAGCTTGAAAAAAGGTGATGATTAACTGCCAAATAAAAAAACTTTCAGCTGTAGGGGAAATAAACCAAAGAATAAATAGAGCTCCTAAAAACCGCAGAATCGCAAATACGCTATTTAATATATTGGCAAGAAGCTGTCTTTGGACTCCCATTAAAGCGGCATCATAAAGGCAATAAAGAAGCTGAAAAGCAATAGATCCCGCCATTAGTAACATGAGGCTGCCTTCTAAATGAAAAGGAGGGAAAAGCATAAATACAAGAACCACTAAAGTGCCAAGGGCGGCATAAATACACTCAAAGGTGCCAAGCAGCTTTTGCTGCTTTTCTTTTTCGAGAAAAGCCATTTCTCTTGTGATCACAGAAGTCAGTCCAAAGCTAAACATCCCGAGAGCCGCCATAAGCGTATAAAAAACACCAATAAGCCCATAAGATTCAATACCCAAAAAGTAGAGATAAAAAGGAGTGCAAATAAAGGAAAGAATTACGCTTACGCTCTTTCCCATAAAATTTGCAAAAACATGTTTGATTAACATAAAAAGGCTTTGGCTTCCTGATATACAGCTGAAGGTGAAGGAAGAGTTAAACATACTGCTTTTGGATTTAAAGGTCTCCACTGATCAGGAAAAGAATGTTTAGAAAATAGCGCAATTGTAGGCGTTTTATAAGATGCAGCTAAATGCAGAGGAACAGAATCAACACTAATCAGAAGCTTTGCTTTTTTAATCAAGCAAGCCAATTCTAAAAAAGAGAGTTTTCCGCATAAATTAAGGGCGCTTGGAATTTCTTGTACAATATGAGCTGCTGCCTCAAATTCCTCCTTATTTTGCCCGGTAAACGCTATTTGAACGCCTTTTAAAGAGCGCCCAAGTGTTTTCCAATACTCAGGCTTCCACGCTTTTAAACTACCCGGCTCTCCCATATGAAAAATGACAAGCCCTTCTAAAGAGGCGATTTCTTCAGGAATAGGTAAGGGAAAAACCTGGGGTGAAGAAAAAATGCCCAAAAACTCAAGCAAAGCAAAGTGGTTTTCTACGATATGCCTTTTATTATCTACGCGGGGCAAGGAGTGTGTTAAAAGAGGCCCTGCTCCTCCTGATTGATACCCCACTCTTATAGGAATACGGCTTTGCCAAAAAAGAAAAATGGTATTGGGAAAATAGATGTAAAGATCAAGCGCGACATCATAATGCTTCCCTTTGATCTCCTTAATAGCTAAGGATCTTGTGCGAAAATAACAAAAAACTTTTTTCCAAAAAGGAATTTTGGCTCTATTTAATTTCCAATGATCGAAAACATGGATAAAATCCACAAGAGGATGCTCTTCAATCACCTGTTTTGAAAAGCTTGAAACTAAAAACCCTATTTTTATACCGGGATACGCTTTTTTAATGGGCTCTAAAATAGAGGTTGCTAAAACAAGATCGCCTAAATGCGCGATATTAGAGATAAGAAGGCGTTCAATTTTTTGAGGAATGGGCTTTGACTTGATACGAGGAAGAAAAAAATCGAAACAATGCAAAATAACTCTTCCCCAAAAGCTATTTACAGAGTATTTTTTCACTCGAAACCAAAAAGTTAAGATCTAAAAAGAGCTTAACTTTTTGTGTTAAGCGTTTCAAGAGCTTTAATAGGACTTAAACGCTTTGCAGGATCGCTTTCCACGAGCCCCATAATTGTCTTATGCATGTTTGGAGGAAGGGTGGTTTTATCAATCCTTGTCATTTTACCAAACGTTACACCTAACGAATAATCATCAACTTTAGGCGTTGTAACAGCTGCTTGCTCTTCTGCTGTAAGTTTTTTTTGGGGGCTCTGATATTCAGGAGCCATATAATCAAGTGTTCCTGCCTTGTGCTTCTTTTTTTCTAGTTCTGATTCATGAATAGCAAGTCCGTAGTCTGAAATATAAGGATTTCCCTCTGCATCAAGAAGAATATTTCGGCCTTTGATATCTCTATGAATGATTCCTTCTTTTTGTAAATCCCCCTGAATTTCAAGCAAGTCCTTCATTACCTTTTCTTGCTTATCAAGAGGAAGGGCTTCTCCTTTTTTTCTAAGAGTCCCTTCAAATAAAGGCATAATAATCTCTGTTTTATTAAAGCCTCGCTTAGAGCGAAATTCTTGATGATGAAGAATAGGAACTATCCCTCTTTTACCTTCTAAGTATGTTTTATAAACGTTAATTTCTACCTTTTGTTCTGCTTCTGCAGCTTCGCAGTTTGGAGTTGTACGCGCTCTTAAGCACTTATTGGTTAAATCGATTGTATATTTGCAGTTTTTAAAACCTCCTTTGCCTATAAGAGGATCGTTCTTTTTGTTTAAGTGAATGTAGACTACCCCATCAGCTGTTTTTTCCATTGATCTAGGTAAATCTCCATAATCTCCAGATTTATAGTAATCAACTAAGTCAGGGTGGGGATCGCTGAAGAGTACGCTTTTTTCCGCGAGCATGGAAATTTCATCTTCTGTTAAGAAACAAGCATCTCCCCGCATATTGATTTCTTCTAAACAAGATTTTATTGTTCGAACACATTCAACATATTCAGGCAATGCTAGAAATTCAGAGCTCATAGTATAAGCAGGCTCTTTTGCCTCCGTCGTTTTTACCCCTTTAGTTAGGGAATCCAGAAATTGCTCTCTTGCCTTATCAGCTTCTTCTTCCTGATTTTTTGCAGTTTCAAAAGAATCGGAGGTTATTTTATTATAACTCGATGAATTAGAAGCCGTGCTATTTGAAGATAAAGAACGCTCATAAGGATTCGAATTGTCGCTATCTGTACTTTGAGTAAGTGCTTTGAGAACAACAGGAATTAAAGACTTGCCAGGTTGCACAACATCCTCTCTTTCAAGTTGTCTAGAATAATCAGAAGATGAAAAAATAGGACTTGAGTTATTCATAATTACCTTATTTTTTATTAAATTAATATTACTTTATAATATTATCTTAACATAAAATTAATTAATTTAAAATAATTTCAATTACATTTACAGCCAGTAAATACGTAAACAGCTAATAAACAATAACTTAAGAACTAAATTATTTTTTGAAGCCTCTTAAGAGCGTCCTTGACAGAGATCCGCTTAGAGGGGTCTTTACGACCTAGCCCGGAAATAACCTTTTTTATCTCAGGATTAAGTGTCCCCGCGGCATTTTCTGCCTTAAAAAGATCCATAAAGGTACGAGCTAAGGCGTAATCATCGATTTTTGGGGTCGTTACAGCCACCAAATCAAGAGGATTTTCCTTGGCAGCTAGATATTCAGGAGCCATAAAATCGGGAGTTCCCTTAAAGATTGCTCTCTCAAAATCCATTTCCACTTTATCAAGAGGATTTAATCTCTCGGTATTATGCAAGCAAGCAAATCCAAAATCCGCAATAATCGGTCTCTTATCCTTTGTCAGAAAAATATTCTCAGGCTTTAGATCTCTATGAATCACATTTTTATCTTGTAATTCACTTACAATACTAAGAAGTTCAGCAAAAATTTTTATTTTATCCTGATAGGTAAGTTTTTTATCGTAAATAGCATCAAAAAGATCCCCTCCTTCATAAAAAGGCATAAGAATCTCTGTTTTTTTAAATCCATCTTTAGAAGTAAAGGTTGTGGAACGGTAAATTTTTACAACGCCATCGACATCTCGAAGATGCTTTTGAATAAAAGCTGCTTGTTTTTTCTGCTCATATTCGGTCTCCTCTACCCATTCTTCTTTAGAAAAAATAGGAGCATTAGTTTTTTTATCAAGAGGAATAAAACTACGAGTAAGACGGATAACAAGCTCTCCTGTTACAACATTAAGAGAAAAGCTCGCTTTATTAAACGTTCCTCTTCCTTTAACAAGATCCTTCTCTACTTGCCTGTTTAAATGTAAATAAACCTCATCCTTGCTAACATTTTCCATTGTTCTAGCTAACTTCGGCTTACAGGTTTTTTTCCTATACCCTTTCCCTTCTCCAAAAACAAGAAAACGCGCTGCAGATTTAGCAATTCTTAAAATCTCAAACCTGGTCATCGAAGGAGCATGAATCTTTAATATAGGGGTTATTCTAGCAATGATTTCGTCTTTTTTGGCCTCAAAAGCCTTATCAAGAGCCCCTTCTCTCAGAGGTTCCCCTTTATAAAGAGGGATAGAAGGTAACAACGCCTTAGAAGCCCCCCAATCCTGCCTTAAATCGTCCCAACTAGGCAGTTGATCTAATACTCTTTGACCAATCAAAGTCATAATAATTCCATATTTTTATAATTATAATACTTAATTATATTAAAATAATAAATATAATGCAAGCTATAAGATTATTATGAACTTTTGAGAGCTAGTCGTTACCTACCACATATCGGGCATTTTTATCCTTCGCTAATCGGGATAAAACGCAAAAAGTAGCAAGTCCAAAAACAATCCCAGCCCCAAAAGCACTACCGCCGAGGTATGAATACATAGAACTAGATGCACCGTGCATTAAATGCCAGCCACCCCAAATACCAGCTACTGCTATGGAGGTTAAAATAAGTACAAGAAGTGCTTCTTTTAAGATTTTGGAAGAAGGCTCCTTCCTAGAAATTACTTCATACTTTGTTCCCAGATCTTGAGTTTCTGTAACCTGATCATTTTCCCCAATTGTTAGTTTTTGGAGGTTGGTAACTCGCAGCTTTAGGTTTTCAACAGTCGTAATTATTTGAATATTTTTAACTACCTGAGTTTTCCACTTCCCGTCAACCAGGGTTCCATCAAGAATGTCTCCTTTAGAGTAGCTACTTGGAAAAGTAACCATCCATTTCCCATATGTTGTTTCGTAAGCCTCTCCCTTGGCCTTTAAGTACTCATAATAGGTCTGCTCTCTAGGATCACTAATGGTTTGACTAGACATAATTACCCCTTTTTAATTAAAAAATTAACAATTATAAATATAATATAATAAAAATATTTTTTTGTATATTAATTTTTTAAACAAAGAGGTTTTTTACCTTTTCTCCCCTCCCTCTTTCTTCCTCTGTGGTTTCTTGTCTCTGTGGTTAAAAAAATGCAAGTCCTTGTGTGCTTAAGTGTTAGCGAAAGATTAACCACAGAGGGAAGAAACCACAGAGGAAGAAAAGAGAGAGAGAATTGTCCTCTTTGTTAGAAGAGTTCGAGTTCTTGGTAGTATTTTAGGAGGTCGCGGAAGCGCGCGGCATCTTCGAAGCGGAGCTCTTTAGCAGCTGTGCGCATCTCCTCGCGGCATTCTTCGATTTTGTTCGCAATTTCGCGGGGATTAAGGTGGGAGCTATTTCTCTCTTTAGGAAGCGACACTTCAATAGCTTCTACAAGGTCTTGAATAGGGGCTTTTTTAATGGTTTTAGGGGTAATGCCATGCTCTTTATTATAGGCTTCTTGGACAGCTCTTCTATCTTTTGTTACCTGGAGCGTGTTTTTAATGGCGGAGGTTTCCTTATCGGCGTACATGATCACCCTTCCATCAACGTTACGAGCGGCTCTTCCACACGTTTGGATTAAAGCGGTTTCGCTGCGTAAAAATCCTTGCTTATCAGCATCAAGAATAGCCACAAGAGAAACTTCAGGAATATCTAACCCCTCCCTTAAAAGGTTAATCCCCACAAGAACATCAAATACCCCTCTTCTTAGATCATTAATGATCTGCATTCTTTCTAGGGTATCAATATCGGAGTGGAGGTATTTGGCTTTAATGCCTATATCTGTAAGGTATTTTGTTAAATCTTCTGAGAGTTTTTTAGTAAGCGTTGTAAGAAGAACTCTTTTGCCTTTTTCTGTTTCTTTCCGAATCTCTTCTAAGCAGTCATCTACTTGGGTTGTTGCAGGCCTTATTTCAATTTCAGGATCTAAAAGTCCTGTAGGACGAATCACCTGAGTGACAACTTCTCCTGCGGCCTCTTGTACTTCAAAAGCCCCTGGAGTTGCAGAGACGTAAATCACCTGGTCTATTTTTCTATAGACTTCATCAAACTTAAGAGGGCGGTTATCAAAAGCTGAAGGGAGGCGAAAGCCAAATTCTATTAAAGTCTCTTTTCTAGCTCTATCGCCATTATACATGGCATGCAGCTGAGGAAGCGTTTGGTGAGATTCATCGATAAAAAAAAGAAAGTCTTTAGGGAAGTAATCAAGTAAGCAAGGAGAAGGCTCGCCAGCTTGTCTTTTACTAAAATGGCGCGAATAGTTTTCAATTCCCTTGCAAAAGCCTATTTCCTTAATCATTTCTAGATCGTAAGTTGTGCGCTCTTTGATGCGCTGCATCTCTATAAAACGTTGATTTTTTTCGAAAAAGCTGTAGCGCTCTTGAAGCTCTGCCTTGATATTATCAATTGCTGTATAGCGCACATATTCAGGCGTTACGTGGTGAGAGCCTGGGAAAATTACAACCTTATCACGTCTGTCTCTTACTCTTCCTGTTAGCGGATCTATTTCGCTAATGCGCTCTATTTCATCGCCAAAGAATTCAATCCGATAAGCCAAATTCTCTTCATAAGCAGGAACAATTTCTAATACATCTCCTCTTACTCTAAAGGTTGCTCTTGCCAAATCAAAGTCATTACGCTTGTAGTGCATTTCCACTAAATGCAAAAGCACCTCATCGCGCCTTTTCTTTTCCCCTTTCACTAAAATAAGTTGCATTTGGCTATAATATTCAGGAAGGCCAAGTCCATAGATACAAGAAATAGAGGCAACAATAATGACATCTTGTCTTTCAATCAAAGAGCGGGTTGCAGAAAGGCGCATCCGATCGATCTGATCGTTAATGGCTAAATCTTTTTCAATATAGGTATCTGTACGCGCTATATAGGCTTCTGGCTGGTAGTAATCGTAATAAGAAACAAAATATTCAACGGCATTGTGGGGGAAAAATGTTTTAAATTCTTGATAGAGCTGGGCGGCAAGCGTTTTATTATGGGCTAAGATGAGGGTTGGCCTTTGCACAGCTTCTATGACATTTGCCATAGTAAAGGTTTTACCAGAGCCGGTAACCCCTAAAAGCACCTGCGCTTTTTTATTAGCTTTTAGCCCTTTCACAAGAGATTCTATGGCTTTTGGCTGATCTCCTTTAGGGCTAAATTCTGTATCTAATTTAAACATGGGAGACAACACCAACCATACTTAGCACTTGGAAAATAAGAATAAAAAGAGCAAAGCAAAAAATCCCGACAAGTAAAGGCTTCCCCCCAAACACTTGATAGGAAGAGGCTAGCTGCTTTTTATAGCGCCCGCGCCATACCATGATCACAGGAATCAGGCCAAATAAAATGACAGCGCAAATACCGCCTGCAAAATTTAACGCCTTAAAAAATAATTGCGGATAGATAAGAGAAAAAACAAGAGGAGGAAAAAGGGCGAGCACACAGATTCCTATATTCTCTCTAGCCTTTGTTTTTATTTTAAATCCATCAGACAAGAAATGCACAAGACCCAAAGACTGCGCTAAAAAGGAGGTAAGAATAGCAAAAAAGCCAAGTCCTTGCGCAAACATTCCCACCCAAGAAGATCCTACAATACCGGCAACTGCTTGAGAGGCTTCATCATCTCTTTTTAAACTCTCATAAATTCCTGAAGGACCATCAAGCGGCACAATTCCCAAAACAATCACTTCCCATACAATATAAATGGCAAGAGCAAAAAGGCTGCCGCTTAAAATAGTTAAGCGCACTCTTTTTAAATCGCCTCCCATATACGTAAAAAGGGTAGGAATCATGTTATGAAAGCCAAAAGCAATCACAAGAACAGGAAGGGCATATATGGCATAGCCAGGCTCTACATAAGAAAGAAGTTTTGGACTTACATAAGAGGCCCCTAAAATAACAAGCCCTAAGTAGGTAGCAATTTTCCCCACCATTAAAACTCTATTCCAAAGGTCCACGGGTCTTGTGCCTAAATACACAAGAGAACCAAACAGAATCACAAAGAATAAACTAGCTATCCAAATAGGAAGTTCCCAAGAAAAAGACCAATTAAAAAAGGTCGACGTTAAATTGCCGCTACCCGATATGTAAGCCACAAGAAGAGCGTAAAATAAAAATAGATAAAGCACCCAGCTAAGCGCTCTTCCCCATTTTCCTAAACTATGTCCTACCATGGAAATGATATTGACTTGGTCTTTAAACCAGGCATTAGCCTCAACCATTAAAAGCGCTGTTAGGGTCATAAATCCCCATGCGCATAAAAACATCACAAGAGAAGGGATAAAACCGGCAAGACCTGTAATCATGGGAAGAGCAAGCATTCCAGCTCCTATACAGCTTCCTCCAATTAAAAGAGTTCCGCCCACCACGCTTCCTTTTTTATCCATTGCGCGCCTGCATTTTTTCTGCTGTTCTTATTTCCTGGCCAAGTCTTCCAAGCTCGTAGCCATCATAATCGACAAATTTAAAATAACGCTCAAATTCAGGACAAACTTTTGTCACCTGTTTTGCCATTTCTTGAGCGATGTAGCGGTAAGCTGGATGCCCTGCAGGAGAAGATCTAAGCTCTGTTAGCCACTGGAGGCCTCTTAAATTAATATGGAAATACCAATGGATATTATACGCCATAGGAACGACATATTGAGCCTCTTCTGGAAGCTCTGAGGCGATTAAATCAAAAACTCTTTTTGCTTCATCAAGAGCGTTGCAATAGATGCTTTCCATCTCTGTGTCTTTAATTTCTTGAGGGACATAGTAGCTAAAATCACAGGATAAAAGCTGTCTTTCTTGCGTAAGAATTCTATGGCGCTGCAAGTCTCTATAAACGCCAAAATCGGCAAGCATTTCAAAGGTGAAAAAGGCATGCTCAAGCGCTCTTGGAGATTTATGTCTTCTGTTTTCCCTAAACATGCACCCGGCTTCTAAAATTCTATTTAAATCTTCAGGATTAAGTGTTTTGCAATAATTTTGAAGATCTCCAAGTCCTGCTTGAGAATTAGCAAATAAAAGAGCGGCAGCTACTTTAATCGGGCCTTCTTCGTCGTGTGAAACAAGCCTAACTCCATAAGTCTGCATTTTATCAACAGAGTCTGTATGCTTAAGAGACAAGTTTTTAAGCTCGCTATTGACTTGCTCAGAAAAAGAAGTGAATGTTTTTTGGTATTTATGATTTCCTTCAGCTCTTCTTACAAAAGAAGGGATCACTTTTGAGAGCTCTTGGTAAGATTTTCTTCCAATGTCTTGCATCTCTGCTAAATTATGTGCATTAAGCTTTTGAATGGTCGATTCAAAAAAGCGTCCATTGCCGTAAACACCCATATTTGTAAGAGCGCTTGCTGGAAGAAGTCCGCGCAAGCAATCGAGCACTTTAGCTCTTAAAGCGGCAGTGTAAGCCACTTTGGAAATATCATGCTCTTTAGGAAACCTTTTTTCCATCTGCTCTGTAAGAGGAGGGATAAGCTGAGAGTATGTTTCAAAGAGTAAATTACATGTTTTTATATAAATATCGCGGTATGCAGAGGTCATTAAAATGGGCTCTTTATAAAAAAGATATTCCCCATTCACTTTTTGATCGAAGTAGATATAGCGTGTAGATTTTTCAAGAGGAGAGCCTCCAATGCGTGAATCTTCAAAAATTTTGGCTGCAAGCATCGACACATTTTCTACAGCAAGATGAGCGCCGCCAAGCTCGCCAATCGAATCATCTCCATAGCCATCTAAAATGCGATCGTAAAAATTTTGCGCTTTTTTAATCGCCATAATCTGATCTTCATTTTCGCTTTCATCAGAAGCTTCTCTTTGATCTAGATCTCTTGTAATAGAGGCAAAGGCAGTTTCTTCATTAAGAATAAACTCTTTTAAAAGTAAAGAGCGCAGCCCTAAGCTTGATCTGGAATAGCGTGAAAACAAAGCTCCCTTAATAACTTCAGGAAGATTGCGCAAAACAAAAACATTACTTGTAGAATTTGTTACATAACGACTTAGAATTTTAACTTGATTTTCTGTAAATTCTTCGTAGCTTTGCATAAGCTTATGCTCCTTATATGACCTTAGTAGGTCAAGGTTGGCATAAAAGCTTTTGTCTTGTCAACCTTTCTTCAGTACAATATCAAAACGCAAAAAGCCTCTGGAGTTAAGCGGCTGTGTATAGGTGCCAGGCTTTACCTTACGATAAAAAATGATTTGGTTTCCATAACTAGAAGAAAAGGCCGCTAGAGGGCGACGATTAAAATAGGGCACGGATCCACACTTAGACTCAACCTGTCCATTATCCATGTATAGGCCAAGATGCCTAGCTTCGCCGTCTTGAAGATATAAAACTAAATCCCCTTTTTTAGGTTCTAAAACAGGCTCATACCCCCACTTAGGAAAATATTCAAAAAATTTAAACGTTACCCCATTCCCCAAGAAAAGCATATAATCAGCTAGGCCAGGTTCTTTAGCGCGCAATAAAGCATAGTTATAGCAAGGAATTTTTTGCAGCGACAAATCAGGGTTTATTTTTTGTGCACGCACAAGATTTTCTTCTGTACCAATCCCTAAAATTTCAAGCTCTTCATCCGAAAATTTTTCGGGCAAAAGAATGGGATTAAAACCCATCTGTTTTAAACAAAAATTGCCAATCTCAGGCCCAATTTCATAAAATGTTTTTTTATCACAAGCAAGCCGAAGACCTCCTTGAAAGAAATCCTCCATCCAAATAGCTACTTTTTTTGCAAGAGGATCATTATCAAAGCAATCTTTCAGAGAAGCTAAGACACAGCATTGGAAATCAAGCCTAATCATCTTAGGCAAATGAGGGTACTCTTTGCGGACGCATTCAGGGGTATAAAATGCAAAAACCCTTCTAACAGATTGATTAATCAATTCTTCTATTTTCATGATAAGACAGTACTCTTCTGTAAGAGGACGCTTAAAGCCTGTAATAGAACCAGAGGGAGAACTAATAGGAATTGGTTCAAGAGACATATTAAAATCCCGACTTTAATAAATTAAATTTAAATAATAGTACAATAAAATAAATTAAAAGTAAATAAAAAACAACTTATTAGATAATAGTTAAAATTTTTTCAAAGACTTGCTGAGGGGAGATGCGCTTGAGGCAAAGATTGTTTTGGCACGGAGCGAATTTTTTGCCGTCGTAACAAGGGCGGCAGGGGAGATTCTCTCCTCCCCAAATAAAGAAATTATTTGAAGTGCGCTCTAAGGGATTTGTCGGACCAAAGAGGCCAAGACACGGGCAGCCTGCGATTTTGGCTAAGTGAAAAGGGCCACTATCGTGGGTGATTAAGCAAGAGGCTTTACTATAGACTTCAATAAGCTCTATGAGATTTTTTTTGCCGATGAGATTTTCAAAAGCAAGACCTTCTAGATATGGCAGGCACCAGGTATCTGTTTCTGCGCCTGTTACTACAACTTTGTATCCTTTTTGAGTGAGCAGCTCGATAAGGGCTCTATAATGGGTCATGGGCCATCTGCGGAGCATATCATCTGCTAAAACATTTTTTGCGCCTCCTGGGGCTATGGCAATAAAATGCTCTTTGGGGTTCGAAAACATTTGGGGATAGGAAATAGAATCTTCTTCACCTCCAAGCTTTAAGTATTCTTTTGCGTGGTAAATGCCTTTTTGCGGACGGAAAAATCTTTTTTCTCCTCGGTTAAAAAAGGTGAGCAATCGATAGCGAGGGTCTGCATGCGCAACAATAATTAAATCAAAGCGCGCGCATTTAAGCTTTTTCCAAACACCCCAGACAAAAAGACATTTCTGAAAAAAAGAGCCCTTAAGCAGTTTTTTTTCATCAACAACAAGAAGCCTGTCTACAAGACCCATCTTTTCAAGCAATTGCTTTGGAGCCTCTCCACACATCCATGTGACATGCACATCTTCTTTTTCCTTAAGTGCCTTAAGCAAAGGAAGCGTCATCACAACATCCCCAATAGCCCCAAGCTTTACAATCAATACCTTCTGCATTTCCCTCATGTATATTAGACCATTTTCGTGCCCGTGTGCGTGCCCGTGCCGGTGCCCGAATCCCCTTCTTTCTCCGGGCACCGGCACGGGCACGCACACGGGCACGAACCATTTGGTTTCTTTTAGTGGCGCTCGTTGTAGAGGGTGCGGTACAAGCCTTTGCCTGTTTCTGCAATGGCTCCTACATCTCTTAGCCAAGCAGACATTGCGTAAGTCATATAGTTTCTGCTGCTTTGCTTTAAGAAAAAGTCTAGAGGCAATGTGAAAGCAAAGCCTTTATCGTGGTAAGTGGACCCGTTTACCTTATCATGTCCATTTGTCCATGTGTACCAAAGAGAAAATCTAAGTCCGCTTTGAAAATATCTTGTCACTTCGCTGCGCACGCCTTTGTCTTTTGCAAGAAATTGCCCAAAGCTAAACTTAAAATCAAGGCTTAAGGGTTTTAGCTCATAGTATAAATCTAAAAAATATTGAATCCCGGTAAAGGGTTTATATAGAGGAACATGCCCCTCTTCTATCCGAATTTTATGGGTAAAGGCAATGCCGTGGTAGCGCCTTTTAAGGACGCAGGCAAAATCAGCACCAATTGCCCAGTTGCTATCCACTGGATAGTATAAAATTTCTCCTGCACCGCCCCCATAAGCCGGCTCAAAATACCCGGCAGCTAATCTGGTAAACCATCCTTGAGGAAGCGCAAAACTTTTTTGCACATAAGCCTGCTCTAAAGAGACAGTATTGGATTGAAAATACTTAATGGTATCTGTGCGCACATTATAAAGATGGGACGGGTTTAAACGGTCCATCGCAGCAAGATTAGCTGTACTCGCATTAATTGAATAGCCAGCTTGAATTTTATAGTAAATTTCATCGAATAAATAGCCTTCTGGAGATGCAATCAAGCCTACATCGTACTTGATTTTCCCGTTGGCACTTCCAAAAAAGGTAAGAAGTCTCGGCCTAAAAGTAAAAGTCCAAATATCTTTTTTTCTTTGAAAAATAGGATCTGCATCGTAAACACCCGGGAAGCAGCAAGGCTCTTTCATAGGCGATAATGTAGCTAACTCCACATCTCCTATAATGCCGCATCTGTAGCGATAAAGATCGTCTCTACGAAAAACATAAGAAAGAGCAGGTGTTGCATCCGCTTCAATCACAACAATGATTTTGCAAATATTTGAAGGGGTTAAAGCAGAAAGCACATGTTCAATGCGCGTCCTAACCTCTTTTTCTTCTCTATAGCGATTATTTACAATTTTAAGCCAAAGCTCTGTTTCGCCTTCTTCATTTAGAAGGGAGGCTTTATACAAATCTAAGCCCTGCTCACTAAATGCGTAGGCAAGCTCTTGGGCAAAATCATAATCAGGACGGCTAAATCCAAGGCTTTCTGTATCAACAGGGGATAAGTAAGGGGATGGATCATCAATTTTTGGAAAAAACCCTTCGCTTGTTCCCAAGGGATATCTGATAGATCCTGTAGCTGCAATTTTTTCGCCTCTTACGGTATTGACAGATACCTGAA
>Ga0207097_1036_pt1 | contig 25006 bp, 32 predicted proteins | sample Alteio_BWMinHeat_87_FD_153541 | JGI IMG/M metagenome (GOLD analysis project Ga0207097, IMG submission 153541) | Enriched cells from forest soil in Barre Woods Harvard Forest LTER site, Petersham, Massachusetts, United States -... | ecosystem: Environmental > Terrestrial > Soil > Temperate forest >...
ATAGCTTACATCTATTTCTATGCCTTACTGCAAACTTAGGTATTTTATTAGATTTTTCTATTAAGGCTTTTCTTGCCATAAATCTTTTCCTCTATATTATTTTGAACTTTTACGAAATGGCATCTTAAATTTTTTTAACAATTCATATGCATATTTGTCTGATTTAGTAGAAGTATGAATAGTTATATTAAGCCCATATATTTTTTCAAACGTATTGAAATCTATTTCAGGAAATATGGACCATTCCTTAATACCAACACTATAGTTACCTTGACCATCTAAGCTAGTCTTTACTCCATTAAAATCTCTTACTGTAGGCAAAGCTAAATTTATAAATCTATCCAAAAACTCATACATTCTATCTTTACGTAAAGTAACTTTTACACCTATATCCATTCCCTCTCTAATTTTAAAATTAGCTATAGATTTTTTAGCTTTAGTTTTTACAGCTTTTTGTCCTGCAATTTTAGTAATCCCATCAACAACTAATTGTATAGCTTTACTGTCATCAACAGCATCTTTAACGCCTACATTGAGTACAATTTTCTCAATCTTTGGAACTTCCATAATATTACTTAGATTTAGCTCTTTTAAAAGTTGTGGCCTAATCTCAGTTTCATAAATTTCATTTAATCGTGATTTTGACATTTGTTGTCCTACTTAACAGTTTCGTTACAACGTTTGCATACTCTAACCTTAGCATTATCAACTTGACCAGAACCAATTCTTGTAGGTTGTTTACAAGCTACGCACATTAACATAACGTTAGATATATCTATAAAACTTTCCGTTTTAATGATAGCAGAATTTTGTCCTTGCTTTCTTGCTTTCAAATGCTTAGTTACTTGCGCGATACCACCAATTTTTATTTTACCTTTTTTTTCAGAAAACTCAATCACAACTCCCTGTTTTCCCTTATCTTTACCACTTAAAACTAAAACAGTGTCGTTTTTTTTAACTCTCATCTATACCTCTTATAAAACCTCAGGAGCCAATGATATAATTTTCGTATGTCCTTTTGATCTCAGTTCTCTAGCAATGGGACCAAAAATACGAGATGCTACAGGTTCGCCATCTTTAATTATTACACAAGCATTTTCACCAAATCTAATGTAACTGCCATCTTCTCTAGAATATTCTTTAGTTGTTCTAACGACAACCGCTTCCACAACTTCTGCCTTTTTGACAATACCGCCAGGAGTTGCTACTTTTACTGCACATTTTATAACATCGCCCAAATAAGCATATCTTTTACGAGTGCTACCAGAGATGTGAATACATTGCACAAGCTTTGCTCCTGAATTATCAGCAACCTCTAAATAAGTTTGTTTTTGTATCATAAAGTTACCTTTATATATAAATTAACTAGTTAACACTAGTTTTAATAACACGATGCAAATACATATACTTTGTCTTAGAAACAGGTCTTCCTTCATAAAATTCAACTAAATCACCTGTTTTTGCAACCTCACTCTCATCATGTACTTTGTATTTTTTAACTTTTTTAATAGTTTTTTTAAAAACAGGGTGTACATAAATTCTATCAATCTTGACAACAACTGTTTTATCCATTTTATCGGAAACAACTTCGCCAGTTAAAATATTTTTAATAGTTTTGCTAGTTTCATTCACCATTTTAATCCTTTACACCAACTTCACGACTTTGACGCAAATAAGTCAAAGCCCTAGCTAGATTTTTTCTAAGTTTTTTAAAACCAGAATTATCTTTTACATGTGATGTAGATGAAGCTAGTTTTAAACTAAATAACTCACGTCTATAATCAACAACTTTTTCTTCAAGCTGTTTTGTGTCCAATTTTTTTAGCTCTATTTTTTCTTTATTCATTGTTATTATCCATTTTTTTAATAACTTTTGTCTTCATTGGTAACTTATATGTAGCAAGCTTTAAAATTCTCTTTGCTTCCTCTTCAGGCAGCCCTTCAAGTTCGCATACTATTCTTCCACGCTTTACAACAGACACCCAAAGCTCTGGATTACCCTTACCCTTACCCATACGAGTTTCGGCAGGCTTTTTAGTAACTGGTTTATCTGGAAAAACTCTTACAAAAAGTTTTCCAACTTTTTTTAACTGTCTAGATATCGTTACACGCACAGCTTCAATTTGCTGAGCAGTAACCCATGCAGGCTCAACAGCTTGCAAACCAAATTCTCCGAAATACAAATCTCGAGCTCCTTTTGAAAGCCCTTTCATAGTACCTCTTTGAACTTTTCTGTATTTAACTTTTTTTGGCATCAACATGTTAGTTAACTTTCATTATGAAGAACGCTTTTTAGCAAGCTGATACTCGCCTTTACAAATCCAAACTTTTACACCAACAATACCCATCTTAGTTTTTGCTTCAGCAAGAGCATAATCTATATCGGATCTTAAAGTATGTAGCGGTATAGAACCAATACGGGTCCACTCATCTCTTGCAATTTCTGCTCCACCAAGTCGTCCGGCGCAACGAATTTTTACACCCCTAGCACCACTTTTTATAGCCGAAGCTGCTGCCTTTTTCATTGCTTTTTTAAAATTAGCTCTTCTTACTAATTGATCAGCTATACTCTCTGCTACTAACTTTGCATCAAGCTCTGGCTTCTTTATTTCTTGCACAGAAATTTCAATATTATTTAGATTTAATAAAGATGATAACTCTTTACGCAATCCTTCAATTTCTTGTCCTTTTTTACCTATTACCATACCTGGTCGACCAGAATTAATAATTATACGGACAGATTCACCAGTTTTCTCAATTTTCACGCTGGAAACTTCTGCTTTTTCCAGAGTTTTTTCTAACAATTTTCTTATTTCAAAATCTTGCAATAGACTTTTACCATAAGAATCTCTAGCAAACCAGCTAGAACTCCAATCTATATAAACACCTAATCTAAAACCTGTAGGATTAACCTTTTGACCCACACTGATCCTCTCTATATTATTTCTTACTTTCTAAAACAACGCTTATGTGACTAGATCTTTTTTTATAAGGATTAGCTCTACCCATAGCCCCTGGCTTAAAATATTTATACATAGGACCTTGATCAACCAATATTTCCTTAATAAAAAGATCACGCAACTCTAAATCAGATTGCTGAAATTTAGCATTAGCAGCAGCAGATTCAATAATTTTTTGTACAGGTAAAGCCCGCTGAGTTTTATATGTTGTAAGCCAATTAATAGCATAATCAACATTCTTACCTCTAAGCACATCTACTATTGGTCTCAATTTATACGGTGAATAACGCAAGTACTTAACCTTAGCTGTAAAATTCATACACAAACCCCAAAATCCTTAAAATAATTAACTAAACAATAACTATTCAGCCGCACCAGCTTTTCTTTGACCACTATGAAGTCTAAAAGTCCTAGTAGGAGCGAACTCACCTAAATAATGGCCCACCATATTTTCAGTAACATAAACTGAAACAAATTTTCTGCCATCATGGACGCCTATTGTAAGACCTACAAAATCAGGTATTACCATACTTCTTCTGGACCAAGTTTTTATCGCCTCTTTTTTTGTTGAAGATTTTGCCTTTTCAACTTTTTTCATCAGCGATTCGTCAACCCAAGGACCTTTCTTTGATGATCTACTCATAATTTATCATACCTTATATTATAACCTATTTAAATTAACTTTTCTACTAATTATTGCCTATTTTTAGGGCTTTCTTCTACTTATAATCAGAGAATTTTTTCTTTTTCTAGTTCTGGTACCTTTACAACCCTTACCCCAGGGAGTCATAGGATGTGATCCAGATTTCGAACGACCTTCACCACCACCATGTGGATGATCCACTGGGTTCATAGCCATACCACGAACCGTAGGCCTAATACCTTTGTACCTACTTCTTCCAGCCTTGCCCCAAACAATATTCTTATATTCGGCATTTCCTAACACACCAACAGTTGCCCAACAATCTAGAGGCAATAATCTAATTTCTCCAGAAGGCAATTTCAAAGTAGCATGCGTTTCTGTTTTACCCATAATCTGAATTGATGACCCTGCTCCACGAGCTATTTTGCCACCCTGACCAGGAAAAACTTCCACATTATGTATAAAGAAACCCGCAGGTATATTTTTCAATGGCATACAATTACCAACTTTAGGTTCTATACCCTCGCCTGCAAAAATATGTGATCCAACTGATAATTTTTCAGGCATTAATATATATCTTTTATTGCCGTTTGCATAAAGCACCAATCCCAGTCTTACATTACGATTAGGATCATATTCAACAGCAATAATTCTTCCTGGAATATCGCGCTCACTTCTTCTGAAATCCACTATCCTGTACCTCTTTTGCGCGCCACCACCTCTGTGCCTTGTTGTTATCCTACCATAAGCGTTTCTCCCGCCACGTCGTTTCAAACCAACAACCAATTTCTTTTCTGGTGTAGTTTTAGTAATATCTTCAGAAGTTAAGTATGATTGAAATCGTGTTGAAGCGCTTCTAGGTTTTCTAAGTACTATAGCCATTCTTGCCTCTTGTTAATTATTCTTCTGACTTAATTTTAGTTTCCTGTGCCTCTGTTCTGGCAGTACCAAACAGATCAATTGTATAACCTTCTTTTAAAGTAACAATAGCTCTTTTTTCTGTTCTACCTTGGACTTGCATTCTGCCAACTTTACGCAATTTACCTTTACGAACTAAAATATTAATCTTTTCAACTTTCACATTAAAAAGTTTTTCCATAGCTTCTTTAATTAAAGGTTTGTTTGCTTTGGGATGAACCTTCAAAACCAATCTGTTCAAATCAATATTAATATCTTGTGCTTTTTCTGAAACAATAGGCTTTTGAATTATATCGTAAATAGTTAAATCCATTGTGACACCGTATCCTTAAACATATCTAAATCCTTTTTCAAAAACATCAAAATGTTACCCGAGGCTAAATCGAAAGCATTTAACTGATCAAAAAATACAAGTCTAACATTTGATATATTTGAAAATGCTGCATACGAAACTACATCAGTTGGATTGAGTAATAAAACTATTTTTTGTGAATCTAATTTTAAATTCTCAAGAACTTTCCTTGTAGCAGACGTCTTTGGTTTTTCAAAATCCCAATCTAAATAACATATTTTTTTATTTTCTAAAAGATCTAAAAACATATTATTTAAGACACGCCTTTTAACTTCTTTATTAACCTTAAGTTTACGAACTCTAGCTTGAGGTCCAAAAATTACACCCCCGCCTCTCCATAAAGGAGATCTTGCAGAACCTGCACGAGCTCTACCTGTACCTTTTTGTTTCCAAGGTTTTTTATTAGAATAGGAAACATCAGAACGACCTTTGCAAGCCACTGTTCCTTGTCGCCAATTTTGCAGTAATGCGCGTATCCAAGTAGAAAATCCTACGGAACTAATTACGCTACGCTCAATACCTTTAAAATCTTGAAGCATTAGGGTATTTAACTTAAAATTTAATTCTTTACTGTTTAAATTATTATCTTTCATAAATTACCCACGCTTGCTAATAAAAACTAAAGATCCAGCTTTTCCAGGTATTGAACCTTTCAATAATAAAACATTATTTTCTTGAATTATTTGTATCAATTCAAGGTTTTTAATAGTTTTAGATTCCATACCCATATGACCTGGTAATCTTTTACCTTTGATAACTCGACCTCTAGATCTCATAAAACTTAAAGAACCTATTCTTCTTCCTGTCTTGTCACCATGACTTCCAGAACCTCCTCTAAATCCATGTCTTTTTACAGCACCCTGAAAGCCACGTCCTTTAGACAATCCCATAGCATCAACAGTCTGTCCCACTTGTAGAATAGTAGATGGATCAACTATTGAACCAACTTCCAAATTTTCTATGCTAGAAGTCTTGACTTCTTTAATTGCAGAAAAATATTTTGAAAGCTCTGTTAACCAACTTTTTTCAAAAGTTTTTGAAGAATATTTTGGCTTAACACAACCAATTTGAATGGCATTGTAACCATCTAATTCTTTATTTTTAATTTGAGTGATAAACCAATTAGATGTATCTATCACCGTAACAGGAACAACTTTTTCATTAACAAAGACTTGCGTCATTCCAATTTTCTTACCCCAAACACCGGTTTTCATTGCTTATTTCCTTATGCTATTTAATTTCAACATCCACACCGGATGAAATGCTTAATTTCATTAAAGCATCCATTGTTTGGTCAGATGGAGCAACTATATCAAGAATTCTCCTATGAGTAGTTAATGCAAATTGTTCTCTAGATTTTTTATCTACATGAGGAGAACGCAAAACAGTAAAACAGGCCATTTTATTTGGCAACGGAACAGGCCCAATTAATTGAGAACCTGTTCTTTTTACCGTAAAAACAATTTGTTTCACTGCCTTATCAAGTAATTGATGATCATAAGATTTTAATGTTAAACGAATTTTCTGCTTTTTCATCAATTATACCTATTCTATAATTTCTGTAACAACACCAGACCCAACAGTCTTACCACCCTCTCTTATAGCAAATCTTAGATCCTTTTCCATTGCTATAGGAGAAATAAGATCAACTACTAATTCAACGTTATCACCAGGCATAACCATTTCTCTACCAGCTGGTAATGTTGTAATACCTGTAACGTCAGTTGTTCTAAAATAAAATTGCGGTCTATAACCAGTAAAGAATGGACTATGTCTTCCACCTTCATCTTTGCTTAAAATATAAACTTGGCATTTAAATTTCTTATGAGGAGTAATCGAACCTGGAGCAGCAGCCACCATTCCACGTTCAATTTCTTCTTTTTTCACACCACGCATTAGCAAGCCTACATTATCACCGGCTTGACCATCATTAAGAGTTTTACGGAACATTTCAACTCCGGTTACCGTACTCTTAAGCTTCGCACCAAATCCAATTATTTCTATTTCATCACCGATCTTAACTTTACCTCTTTCTATACGTCCTGTTGCAACAGTACCACGTCCAGAAATTGTAAACACACCTTCTATAGGCATCAAGAATGGTTTATCTATATCTCTTTTTGGAGCAGGAATATAAGTATCCAATGCTTCCATCAATTTATCAATTGATTTAACTCCAATTTCACTTTGATCGCCTTCCAGAGCTTTCAAAGCTGATCCTTTAATAAATGGTATATCATCTCCAGGGAAATCATATTTATTTAATAATTCTCTGATTTCAGCTTCAACCATGTCGATCATTTCTGGATCATCAACCATGTCCACTTTATTTAAGTATACTACTAAAGCGGGAACACCTACGTTCTTTGCCAAAACAATATGTTCTCTAGTTTGAGGCATAGCACCATCAGCTGCTGATACTACCAAAATTGCTCCGTCCATTTGTGCAGCACCTGTAATCATATTTTTTACATAGTCAGCATGACCAGGACAGTCAATATGAGCATAGTGACGATTAGGTGTTTCATATTCGATATGCGAAGTTGCTATAGTAATACCACGTTCTTTTTCTTCAGGCGCATTATCAATTTGATCATATGCTCTAAACTCAGCCATGCCCTTAGATGCTTGTGTTTTTGTTATGGCAGCTGTCAATGTTGTCTTACCATGATCAACGTGACCAATTGTTCCTACGTTAAGATGCGGTTTTTTTCGTTCAAAAACGCGTGACATATTAAATTCTCCTACGAATCATAAATCAAAAAACTAAACTTTTATTTCTTACCTATTATATTTGCCTGAACATGCTCAGGAACTTCTCTATAACTATCAAAATCCATTGATGAGGTTGCTCGGCCCTTACTCATAGAACGCAAATCAGTAACATATCCAACCATAGTTTCTAATGGAACTTCAGCTGTAATAACCTGAGTACCATACTTAGACTCCATGCCCAAAATTCTGCCTCTACGAGAATTCAAGTCTCCGATAACATCACCCATATACTCTTCTGGTGTTTCAACTTCAACCTTCATAATAGGCTCAAGAAGAACAGGACTAGCTTTTTGCATTCCACTTTTAAATGCCATTGCTGCTGCAATTTTAAATGCAATTTCAGAAGAGTCAACATCATGATATGAACCATCATATAAAGATGCTTTGAAATCAACAACAGGATAACCAGCTATAACACCTGTGTTTTTTGTTTCTTCCAAACCTTTTTCAACTGCTGGTATATATTCCCTCGGAACAGTACCACCAACTACCTTATTTTCAAACTCAAAACCTTTTCCTCTTTGCAGGGGTTCAAACTTAATCCAAACATGTCCGTATTGACCACGACCACCAGATTGTTTAATGAATTTACCTTCAGACTCAACAGTAGCTCTAATTGTTTCCTTATAAGCAACCTGCAATTTTCCAGGAACCAATTCTACTTTGTGCTCTCTGCGCAAACGATCTATAATAATTTCTAAATGCAATTCACCCATACCAGAGATAACCGTCTGACTAGTTTCTTGATTATAACTAAATTTAAATGACGGATCTTCTTGCATCATCTTTCTAAGCGCTATGGTCATTTTTTCATAATCACCCTTAGTCTTAGGCTCTACAGATATTTGAATAACTGGGGCAGGTATATCGATTGATTCAAGAAAAATCAAGCTTCCTTCTTGACAAAGAGAATCTCCCGTCAAAACATCTTTTAAACCAACAATTGCAGCTATATCGCCAGCACCAACCGAATCAATTTCTTCTCTTTTATTAGCATGCATTCTAATTAAACGACTCACACGCTCTTTATTTTTTGTTCTAGGATTAATTATATAAGAACCGGATTTAAGTTCACCTGAATAAACACGAATAAAGGTTAATGCACCAACAAAAGGGTCTGTCATTATTTTAAAAGCTAATGCACTAAAAGGCTGGGAATCATCAGAAGATCTAACCTCTGTTTGATTTGTATCAGGATTTATACCCTCAACTGGAGGCACATCTAAAGGAGATGGTAAATAATCAATAACAGCATCCAACAATGGCTGAACGCCCTTATTTTTAAACGCTGTGCCACAAAATGCTGGAACCACTTCTCTTTTGATAACACCCTTACGTAAAGCAGCTTTAACTTCTTCAATAGAAATTTCTTCGCCTGACAAATATTTTTCAGCTAATGCATCATCAAAATCGCAGGCTCTTTCTACTATAGCTGTACGCAATTCTTCAATCTTGTCTTTATATTCTGCTGGAGCATCTTGCCATTTTACCTGGCCACCTTTTTCTATATCTTCCCAAGTTGCCATCTTTCTTGTCAAAAGGTCTATAACTCCATAGAAATTTTCAGATTCACCTAAAGGTATTTGCATTACCAAGGCGTTTCCTTTTAGTCGAGTATTAATATCATTAACTACTCTAAAATAGTCAGCTCCAATTCTATCCAATTTGTTAACGAAAGCTATTCTAGGAACTTTATAACGATTAGCTTGACGCCAAACAGTTTCTGATTGTGGTTGAACACCAGCTACACCGCAAAAAACAGATATCACCCCATCCAAAACACGCAAAGATCTACCAACTTCTATAGTAAAATCAACGTGACCAGGGGTATCTATAATGTTGATCTTATTGTTTTTCCAAGAACAACTAATAGCTGCTGCAGTAATGGTAATACCACGTTCTTTTTCTTGCTCCATCCAATCGGTAGTTGTCTCACCTTCATGAACCTCACCAATTTTGTGGGATGCTCCAGTAAAAAACAATATTCGCTCAGTAACTGTTGTTTTACCTGCATCAATATGAGCGGCAATACCTATATTTCTCGATTTTTCTAACTGACTATGACTACTCATAATTAAACCTAACTCTTAATAATTACCATGCATAATGAGAGAAAGCACGATTGGATTCTGCCATCTTATGTACATCTAACTTTTTCTTAATCGCGTTACCACGACCTTCGCTAGCTTCCAATATCTCATACCCCAATCTTAGACCCATAGTTTTGTCACGTCTTTCAGCAGCTGCATTAACCAGCCACCTTAAAGCCAAAGACCTAGCTCTAACAGGACGAACTTCCATAGGAATTTGATAAACACTTCCCCCAACTCTTTTAGGCCTGACTTCTACAGCAGGAATCACTTGATCAAAGGCTCTTTGAAACAATTTCAAAGCCTTGTCTTTATCTCCACCAACTTTTTTTGATAATAGATCCATCGCATCATAAACGATAGCTCTAGCAACGTTTTTTTTGCCACGCTCCATAACAACATTAATAAGCTTCTGAACCAGTTCAGAGCTATATTTAACATCAACTCCAATTTCTCTTACAAATTCGACTTTTTTACGTCTTGCCATTTCTTAACCTTTAAAGCTTATTTAGGTCTCTTTGTACCATATAATGAACGTGCTTGTCTTCTCTTCTCAACACCAGCTGTATCTAAAGCTCCTCTAATAATATGATATTTTACACCTGGCAAGTCTTTTACTTTTCCACCCCTAATTAACACAACAGAGTGTTCCTGTAAATTATGACCTTCTCCTGGGATATAAGCTGTAACTTCATTACCATTAGCCAACTTAACACGAGCCACTTTACGTAAAGCTGAGTTAGGTTTCTTTGGTGTAGTGGTAAATACCCTAACACATACACCTCTTGCTTGTGGAGCCCCTTTTAGAGCTGGACTCTTAGATTTTTCACTACTTTTTATTCTACCAAAACGGACTAGTTGATTTGTCGTAGGCATATTTTTAAAATCCTAAAATTTTTAATACTTACAAATTAGCTAAAAGACTTGTATCTTTAATTTTATATTTTTTGATGATTTTTTCAAGTGGAATTAACGAAAAGAAGAAAATTAGCAAAAATATCATAAAACTTGAGTCTTGTAGACTTAAAAGATAATTAATGTTAATTTTAATCAAAGTTTAATCTTATGTAAAGGGAGCAATAAATATGATTTTGGATATATTAAAAACAGTCTTTTTTTTATTTATAGGTATTTGCGGAATCGGTTTTCTAATAGGGTTTCATGAATTGGGTCATTTTATATTCTGTAAAATTTTCAAAATAAGAACTCCCTCTTTTTCAATAGGCATGGGTCCACAAATTCTTAAGAAAAAAATTGGAGAAACTGAATTCAGTCTATCTTTAATACCTGCAGGCGGATATGTAGAAATAGCCGGCATGGCAGAGGTGGCTCAAGGAGAGCAAAAAGAAGCAAAAAGGTCTGATGAATATTCCTTCAACTCAAAACCTTACTATCAAAAACTACTAGTCATGCTAGGAGGAATACTATTCAATACAGTATTCGCTTACTTCGTCATGATCGCTCTATTTATGACAGGTATGCCCAAACTCCCACTCCTCTACCCTTACGATCCAATCGTAAAATCTGTAGAAAAAGATTCAGCAGGCCAAAATTTTGGCCTACAACCAAACGACAAAATAACAGCCATCAATGACCACCAAGTCAAAACCATCGAAGAATTAAACCAGGCTCTTAAAAATCTAGCTAACCAGCAAGCAACAATCACCGTAGAAAGAAACAGCTCAAAAGTTCCCCTTATCAACATTATTGGCTCTAGAAACGAAGATGGCAAAGAAATAGGATTCTTAAATATAAGCTTTCAATATCCTAATAGTTTCCCTGAAGCTGAACCAGAATCCTTCTTAAATAGTGTAAAAGATGGCATCAAGGCTACAAATGTAATAATTGTAAAAATATTCCAAGCACTAAAATCTCTAATTAAAAAGCCTACAACCAAAGGCGTAGGCGGCCCTATTCTCATAATTGCCCAAACTATAGAAAGTGCTAAAAAAGGCGCTAAATCATTCTTCATTTTACTCGCCTTTATCAGCATCAACCTCGCCCTGCTAAACCTAATACCATTACCTATAATGGACGGCGGGCAAATCTTATTCACTACAATTGAAGCTATCATTCGTAGGCCAATCCCAGATCAAATACGTCTAATTATTCACTATATCTGCTGGATTTCAGTTGTTCTGCTCTTACTATATTTAAGTTTTGAAGATCTAAAGAAAATATTTATAAAATAAATTTATTTATAGGGCTAAAATTTTAGTTTTAGCCCATTATTATTTACATGTTCTAGGACCAGTAATATATTCTATTATTTCTTGGTTAAGAACATCCGGCAAATACTGATATTCTTTAAGTGCCTCTAATGCTTTTTGCGCAACTACATAATCATCAAACGCAATATTCTGTAACTCACCCTGCTTTCTTTTTTTTAAGTACTCAGGGTAATACTGCAACAAATTAAAAATATAGTGCCATTTATCAAATGCGTATTTATCTTCCTGAGTTGAAAACATCTTAGTCGTTACATAATCTAATGTTTTTCTATCAATATTTGCACCATAATCCAGCAACATTTCAACCGTTTCAGGATTTCTGTAGTACACAGCGTTCCATAATGCAGTTTCTCCCATTCTATTCACAGAATTAATATTTGCACCTAAATTCAACAAATAATCTACCAAATTATCCCTGTTGGAAAATTGTGATGCTAAAATAAGTAAACTATTACCATTTTCATCTCTAGCTTCTAAATTGCCTTTATTACTTAAAAATTTTTTCAGTTCTCGCATATTTGCTAGGTCTTCAACAGTCATCGGCTCGCGTTCAATATCCTTCCAAGTTCTGATTAAATTATAGATATTCATAGGCAGCCTATTTTCCCTTACTTGCTTCTTTTCCTGTTCACAAGCTAGTAAAGAAAGTTCTGAGTAAAAAAATACAATAATAATCAATAACAAAATAATCTTTCTCATTATACCTTCAAAATTAAATATTAAAATTATAACTAGTCCACTTTATCTCGAGCTTTTCTAGGCCCCGTAATATATTCTATAATTTCTTGGTTCAGTACATCCGGCAAATATTGTCTTTGCTTAAGCTCTTCTCCTGTCTTTCTGGCAAGCACATAATCATCAAATAAAATATCCCTCAACTCACCTTGTTTTCTTTTTTCTAAATAGTCAGGATAATACTGTAATAAATTCAAAATCTCCTGCCAGCGTTTAAATTTATACTCTTCGAATTCCTCCACACTTCTATTTTTTTGGCCGATAAACATAGTTTCAGCATGATTTATTGTATCTTGATCGATATTTGCATGATAATCTAGTAACGCCCTAACCATTTCAGGACTTCTATGATACACAGCGTACCATAATGCAGTTTTTCCCAATTTATTTACAGCATTAACATCTGCGCCTAATTTCAAAAGGTGCTTCACTAAGTCTTGCTCACCCCAAACCTGGGATGTCCTAATAAGCAAAGTACTCCCATACTCATCTCTAGCTTCTAAATTATTTTTATTTGCTAAAAATCTATTGAGCTCCCGAATATTTGCCACTTGACTAACTTTCATACCTTGCTCAATTTCAGGTTCCCAATCATCAATTAAAATATAAATATTACTTGGAAGCTTATTTTCCGTTATTTGCTTCTTTTCTTGTTCACAAGCTATCAAAGAAAGTCTCGAATAAAAAAATACAATAGTAATCAATAACAAACTAATTTTTCTCATTATACCTCCCAAATTAAATATTACTAAACTTCGCTCGTATGGTTCGACAAGCTCACCACGAGCGCACTACTTACATTCTTATTTCTCAAACTCATTATAACAGGGAAAGTGCAAAATAATCAACAGTTTGTAAATTTATAAGATCTGGGACAAAAAAACGCGATTTTATTCGCGTTTTTTTATAATCTAAAAATTATGGTTCGAGCCGCCTTCGTTAAAACTTCGGCGCCCAGGCAAGCAAAACAGGGCCTGTCATGCTGAGCGAAGTCGAAGCATCACCATGACCGGGGTAATTTAAGCTTTGTTAGCTTGCTTAGTTGTTTCAACCTGAGCAATATGAGGGTGTTCAGAACCCTTATATATCTTAAGTCTTCTTAAAATCTGCTCACTTAACTTATTCTTAGGTAACATTCTTTTAACAGCTAAGTGTATCAATTCTTCAGGATTTACGTCTTTTGCTTTTCTAACCTTATAGCCACCTATCCAGCCAGTGTAGTGCGCATATTCTACATGCTCTATTTTGTCGCTGGTCATTTTAATCTTATCAGCGTTAATAATAACAATATAATCTCCAGATTTAGTGTGAGGAGTGTAGATTGCCTTATCTTTGCCTCTAAGCATATCAGCTAACTTAGTTGCTAATCTTCCTAAGATTTGACCCTCAGCATCAATTACTTGCCATTGAGGCTTAGCATCTTCTTTTCTTAAGAAAAAAGTTCTGTTCATATCCATATAAATGTTACCTTTGCAAAAATCTTAACTTTTTATTCGAACGGGTTATAATTGATTTTAAATTAAAATTGAATTATCGTCAAACACAAAATAAGGCTTTTTATGGAATATAATACATGGTTAACTCTAATACCTACAGCTTTGGTCCTAATTTTAGCATTAACTACACGTAAAATTATTACCTCTCTTTTGATGGGTATATTATCAGCAGCCATTATTGCAACTAATTTTGCAATAATTCCAGCATTAAAGCAGATTTTATTTCGTAGTTCCCAAGTTTTTTTAGATAGTGATACAATATATTTCTCAGTAATGCTATTTGTTGTAGGCACAATAATTTCTCTAGTAATAAGAACAGGTGGAGCACAAGCTATAGGTAACATAATAATTAAAAAATCTGCTAGCAAAAAATCTGCAGAAACAGCCTCTTTAATGCTTTCTTCAAGCTTATTTATAGATGATTATCTAAATTCATTAACTACTGGTTATGTCATGCGTAATTTAACAGACACTTTCAAAATACCAAGAGTTAAATTAGCATTCTTAATTGGTACAACATCTTCAATAGTGGTATTAGCACCAATATCAAGCTGGATCGGTTTTTTAATAGGGCAACTTAGCTCAGCGGGTATATCTTTGAATTTAGCAAACAAACCATTAATCTATGCTGACCCTTTTTTTGTTTATTTAAAAACCATACCTTTTATCTTATATCCAATAATAATGATAATTTCGACATGGTTCATAGTTAGGAAAAAAATATCTTTTGGACCAATGTATCACCATGAAAAAATTGCCCATGAAGATGGTAACCTGTTTGGAGGAAAAAAAGATATTGCACATAATTTGCAAACAGCTACTCAATCAGGCTCTATATCTGATTTTATATTACCAATAGGTAGTTTAATAATTTTAATTATATTAGGAATGCCATACTCTGGTGGATATCATGTATTTGGCGGTGAACATTCATTTGTAGAATCCTTTCAGCACGCTAAATCATTCATAGTTTTATGTTTTGCAAGTTTATTTTCACTTATACTGAGCTTAATATTTGCAATTGTTAGAAAAAAAATAGAAATTAACGAGATTCCAAAATTAATTTTATCTGGAATCCAGATGATGTTTATGTCAACAATTATGATATTATGCGCATGGGTATTTGGAGACTTCTTAAAGTATGATCTAAACACTGGCACTTATCTTGCAAATCTTATTTTAGGCACAATAAGCATAAATTTAATGCCATTAATGATTTTTTTAAGTTCATTTATAATCGCCCTTTCAATAGGATCCTCTTGGGGAACAATAGCTATTATAACTCCTATAGCCCTTCCCATGCTAATCACTCTTACCAACACACAAATTACCCCCATTACCCCAGAAAACATAATCATGTTATTACCATGTTTAGGAGCAATATTTGCAGGTGCGCTAGCAGGAAATAATCTTTCGCCCATATCTGATGTCACATTTATGGCATCAACCAGCTCCGGCGCTTATACTGTAGATCTAATCCAAGCCCGATTCTATTATGTTCTTCCAGCCATTATCGCAACTGCAGCAGGATTCTTAGCTTTAGGCTTTTTAATAAACAAAAGTTTTTATTTGGCCCTATTTAGCTCACTAGTTTTAGGCATACTAATCTCCTGGTCCCTATTACTTTTACTACAATATTTATTTCACAAAAAAAGAAAACACTAAAATATAACCTGAAAAAAAATCATGAAAAAATTTATTACAATCATAATTACAGTTTTATTCTTAAATATCTCAGCAACGTATAGCATGTCTGAGTATAGTGATGAAATCACTGGAGTAGATTTAATTACTGGAGAAGACCTTAAAGAAAGGGGGAAAAAACTAAAAAAAATTGAAATTGAAGAAGCTGAAACAAGAGTAGCTGTGAGCAAAGTTCAAATAAAAAACAAAATTCAAAAATTTTTTGAATCAAAAGGTATCTACCCTTCTGCTAATTTGGCTGAAATAATTGGAGATTATGCTATTATTTCGGTCGAGCAAATATTCAAAGCCAATCATTTAATTAGTCACGCACATTATAAGAACTGTGAGGACTTAGAAAGACTTCTTGAAAATGGTGCAAATGTTAATCATAAGGATGATGCAGGTTGGACACCTCTCATGCATGCCGTCGTATGTGACCAAAAAGATAAAATTAGACTATTGATAAAAGCTAGAGCTGATATTAATATTAAAAACAATCATGGTCAGTCACCTCTAGATCAAGCAAATCCAGAAATTAAAAAAATTCTTTTGAGAAAAGAAATAAGTTGTATAATCTCATAAGCTAATTCGAGAAAAATCATGAAAAAATTTATTACAATCACAATTGCAGTTTTATTCTTAAATACCTCAGCAACGTATAATATGAGTTACAGCAATAAAGAAAAAGAACTAGAAGAAAGTGAAATTAAAGAAGCAGAAACAAGAATAGTTCGAATAAAAAATGAAGTTCAAAAATTCTTTGAATCAAAAGGCATTCGACCTTCCGATAATTTAGCTGAAATAATTGGAAATTATACTATTTCGATTAGGCAGATAATCAAAGCCAATAACCAACTTATTCGAACATGTAATGATGATCCTTACAATTTAGATGAAATAAAAAAATGCCTCGAAAATGGTGCAAATGTTAATCACAGAGATACTAAATTTATAGGCTATACGCCTCTTAGAGCTATAAAAACGTTTGCTTATTTATTCCATCAGAAACGCGACGAGGCAATATATATACTAACTAGAGCCGGTGCCAAAAATATTAATGAAGAAGGTTTTTTGGTTGAACCATCACTTGCTGAACAGGACAGAGAGAGACTCAAAGAAAGATTAACTCGAAGGCAAGCAAGAGGTAGAGAAACTTGTTTAATCTCTTGACTTATGCAATTTATTCAATTTTGTTACAAATCAAAAGTAAAATGAAGAATATTGATTTTGTCTTTATTTAAATACATAAATCTTTTGTATGCATATTTTAATAGACGTTCAAATTTATAACTTAAAGGTATATTAAAACTTTTAGATTCAGTGTCTACTACATATTTTTTGCCGGTTTTTTTATCTAGTATTATATTACCAGGATCTGAAAAATCATCATAACCTATTCCTGATGGAATTCCAATTTCTCTTGTGTCTAGACCTTTATCTGCAACTGGTATACCAATAATTTTTTCAAAATATATAGTCCCATTTTCTAATTCAGTAACTGATGGATATTTGTGATTAAAAAAAGAAATTGTAACTTTTATAGGTTGTTCGTTATCTCTAACTATAATATAACTTGGTACATCATAATTCTCTTTTAAAAACTCTGATTTATTTATTTGATTTTTTAGATATTGGTTACCCCATATTCTTGTAGAATCATTATGTGGTTTTTGAATATAATAGTTATTTTTAATCTTTTCAAAATCTTTTTTAGAAATTATTAAACCGTTTTTTTCCATTGCACCAAAAGTTTCTATAACTGTTCGTTTCATTTCATTTAATGACATATCATAATTAATACCGCCCCACATCGAAGCCAATGGGATTTTCCTGATATATTTTAAATTATTTTCTAGATGCTTATATTCCTTAACTAAATTTTTATATTCTTCTTCTACTTTTGGTGGCTGCATAAAACCAAAACCATACTTACTGTGCTTCATATATTCAGAATATTCTTCTTCAGCATCTTGCCTGGCTAGTATGTCATATATAGGTTTTTCTAGATGTAATTCTTCTTTTTCTTTTTCCTCTTTTTCTTCTGGGAATAGGTATTTAATAAATCCATGCACTTCTTCTTCGCCTTCAACAGCTTTAATAAAACTTAAACTACCAAAATAAAAACCTACCATTAAAGAAAATAAGGTCATTTTTAACATATATTTTTGCATAATATCCTCCATTAATTATTAATATAATAATACAAATATTAATAATTATTTACAATAGAATTAAAAAACACCCTAAAAAAACAAGTCTTTTTACTCTGTCACGAGATTTTTAAGCACAAAAAATAGACAAATTATAAAATAACTGTATTATTAATACTATATAATTAGATTGATTATATAGTATTGTTAAATATTTTACTCTAAAGAACCTTAAAGGGGGATCTCATGAAAAGTGTATCAAAATTATTACTAAGCTCAATTTTATTAACATGCCTGCCAATTAAATCTATGCATGATTTAAATTTGGAGACATCTAGTTCATCCAGCTCAGCTTCAAGTTCTGTATCAAGACCAATTCCAGAAAAGTTAACTCCGGAACAGCAAGAAAAAATAGATGATGAGCTTAATAATTCAGAGTCAGATTCAGAAACAGAATTTGAAACAAAAGAAAAAAAAGAGAGACCTGTAACATCAAAAAAAGTTACTGAAATTAATAAGTTTAGAAAAAATCTTTTAAACGAGAAACTGGCCAGCGTATTAAGTGACCTGGTTCTTGATTATGCTCCAATCAATACTACATATTCATTAAAGATGAGTTTTCCTGGCCACACTCACCCGATAAATGATTTAATTGAGCTAATAGATGGTGCCTTGGCTTCTTGCTCTTTTGATCGCACAATTAAAATTTGGGATAGAGTTTCTGGTAAATGCATAAAAACCCTTAGTGATCATTTAGGAAGTATAAATTGCATAATTGAACTACAAGATGGATCTTTAGCTTCCTGCTCAGACGACTATACAATTAAAATATGGAACAGATATTCTGGTGAGTGTATAAAAACAATTTCACCTGGTTGTGGACAGATTCATAACATGATAGAACTAAAAGATGGCTCATTGGCTTTTTGTTCCAGAACCTTTTCAATTGAAATTTGGGATCGATTTTCAGAAAAATGTATCCTAGAACTTAAAGGGCACACTAAACCCGCTGATTCTGTTATTCAATTAAAAGATGGTTCTTTAGCGTCAATATCCTCATTCAGTGATGATAAAACAATAAAAATTTGGAATATGGATCCAAAATCTGAAACATATGCTAAGTGCATAAAGACTTTTAAAAATGATCTAACTGGTATGTATAGTAATTTAATTGAACTAAAAAGTGGTTTATTGGCCTGTTGTCCCCTTTTTTACTATAATACTCCAATCACAATCTGGGATAGATTTTCAGGTAAGTTAATTAAAACTATTGATAGATCAACAAATAGCTCTGCTTTTACAGAACTAAAAGATGGCTGTTTGGTTGTTTCATCGAATGATTCAAAAGAAGCACCTGTAACTAGTGAATTGCAGATTTTAGATATAGATCCAGAATCTGATGCGTACGATAAACCTATAAAAACAGGAATCATTACTCCTCAAAATGCACCTATTACAAAATTAATAGAATTACATGACGGCTCTTTAGCATATTGTTCGTTAAATAAAGATAACGGTCATTATACAATAAACATTTGTCAAAATGAGGCCAATGAATTAACAATACCTGAAGATATAAATCAAGCATCAACTTAATTTTGCTTTCCATGTATAATTCTTAAGAGTTTCATAGAAAGACTAAATGAAAAAAGAATTAAAATTATTACTAGGTCTAACTTTATTAAATAGCTCATATATTAAGTCGATGAATTATGCCCAAAGGTTAACACCAGAACAGCAAGCAAAAATAGATGATGAACTTAGTGATTCAGAATTAGAACCTGAGGTAAAACAAAAAAAGGAAAATCCTGTCTTGTTTGAAAAAATTAAAATCATTAATGAATTTAGACATAAGTGTTTAATAGTGCGCCTACCAAAAGAATTATGCAAATTAATTATTGATTATGTTCCAGTTAATACCAATTACTTCTTAAAAATTTCTCCAGCGCCTAGTGGTGCTCAAAATTTTGAACTTAAAGATGGTTTTTTAGCTTGCTTTTTATATCCCTCAGATGATCCAAAAATTACAGTCGTTGACACAAAAATTAAAATCTATAATAAAATTTCTGGCAAATGCATAAAAATTCTTGAATTTAATGAAAGCATTATTTGTAATTTAATAGAAATAGGAGATGGATTATTGGCTTCTATTCAAGGCGATCGCACAATAAAAATTTGGAATATATTTACAGGCAAATGTGTAAAAACTTACACAAGAAAAGATTATCCTAATTTTGATTCTTACTTGTCAGGTTTAAGAGATTCTTCAAGTCAGATATTAAAATTAGAAAATGGCTCACTTCTTCAAATTTCTCTAAGTAACTATGCAATAAAATATTATTATCAAAAAGAAGTAGATGAATTATTCAACTCTCTTAATACAATTAAACAAAATCAAAACGAGAAAAGTTATTCTCATATTTCTTTAAGAAATATAAGAAATTTGCTTTTCCTTCAATTTATCCACACTAAAAAAACTCTCTTTTGACACAATTCCTTAAAAAGCGCTTGCCTTTTTATTTCAATCTGGTAATATTAGAGAAAATAGGGTTGTTTTATTATAAATAAAAGAAAGGTTATCAAATGTACAAAATAAAAATATTTACTATTGCAGCAATCGCTTTGCTTGCAAATTCAGTTGCCTACCCAATGAGTAAAAAACAAGATCCTGAATACAGACTTCTTTTAGGTTCAAGGGATGGAAACCTAGAAATGGTTCAACAAGCAATCAAAGAAATTATCGATGAACACCCTGATGATCCAAATTTATACCCTGATAGGTCAGTATTTTGGATTAATCAAGTAAAAAATCAACATTCAGTAACTCCTCTAATGTTTGCATCAAGAGGGGGTCATATAAATATAGTTAAATACTTAATAAACGTAAAAGTTAATGTTAATGCAAAAGATTATTATGGGCAAACAGCCCTTATTTGCGCTAGAAATAAAAACCACAGTGAAATAGCTAAGCTTCTGGTAGAGGCTGGAGCTCAAGAGCAATATCCCACAGATAAGCTTCTTACAGGCGCAAGGTCCGACTCCTTGGACCTAGTTAAAGAAGCATTAAAAGAAGGTGCTGATATCAATGCTCATGATAAAAATCATGGTGATTATACAGCTCTTATGTATGCAGCATGGCGCGGCCACACTAGTATAGTGAAATATTTAGTAGATAATAAAGCTAATGTTAATGAAACAATTAAAAGTCCAGGCAGATACATAGGTCATGAGGACTACACTGCAATTATGCTTACAAAAGGTAAAAATCGAACAGAAATAGTTAAACTTTTATTGGATGCTGGGGCTGAACCCGAACCTACAAAAAATAAATTTATTCGAGGTATAAGACAAAATAGTTTTCAATTAGTTGAAGAGGCATTAAAAGAAGGATTTGATATTAATTCAGACATCTCTTGCTTTGGCAATAATTTCTTGGGAGATTTTGGATTTGCAAAGCATGCGCTTTCTGTATCTATTGATAAGGATAATATAGAATTGGTTAGATTTTTAATAAAAAATGGTGCTGATGTAAATAAAAAAGATACCAAAAACTCAACCCCGCTTATGGTAGCATCTTCAGAGGGAGTTGCAAATATTGTTAATATTTTACTAGAAGCTGGAGCTGATATTAATGCCCAGGACGATAGGGGTTTCACAGCACTTATGTATGCGGCCTTCCGTAACGAGATAGAAGCAGCCATAGCTTTATTAACAGCAGGAGCAGATATGCATGTCAAAAATGCAGCAGGCAGAACTGCAATTGACAAAGCAAGAGAAAGAAGCCATGAAGGCATGGTAGAAATTTTACAAGCCTGGCCCATTATTGCCAAAGATAAACAAAAAGAGCTGTGCGCACAAATCAAAATAGCTGATATTTTACCGGAATCAGGGCTACACCAAATAATTGCAGAATATGTAGCAAGTGGACAAGAAATTGTTTCTCAAGAAGAATCTAAGGAACTTGCGGAAGCTGAGATTCAATAAGCAATTTCTCAATTTCATCTAATTTTTAAATAGGGATTAAAAAATGAAATTTAATTACAAGTTAATCAAGCGTTTTCTTTTGCTGTCTTTTATAATTACTAGTACAGTACCTCATGCAACCAATGCTATGCTATCAAGAGAAATGATTGTTTCAGATCTTAATGCGCTAACGAAACTTTGTAAGTCTAAGCTTGATTCAAATTCTAGAGAAATAAAAAAAAGTCTTAATAAAAAACTTAACGAATTAGTTGAAAATTTCGCTCATGGCAATATAAAATCTAGCCAAATAATTGCACTTGTTTTTTTTACCTTATGTAGTTCAGACCTTATAAAAAATATATTACAATATTTTAAAGGTCTAATATTACATTTTTACTACAAGAAACAATTTAATTTAAATAGCAAACAAAAATTAAATGATCTAAATGAAGTTTATAGAAAAATTCTAATAATGAGAAAAATGATGCCTCGCGTAATAGCAGATGAAATTGATACCTATTATAAGGATGAAGAATTATCAGTAATTAAAGATACTTACAATCTTAAAGAAAAGAATCTTAATATCATTATCAATGATAACATTGATCAAATAAACCACATAAAAAGCGATATAAAAAGAATTACTCAACATAAAGGATTTATTGATGAAATTCGTTGCTTCTTGGGCTTCATGGCTGCATGTTCAATATTGAGAGGAATGGGTTACACACAATTTGGTACTTGTTATAACGAAATGTACAATTTACTCAATAGAAATATGATTAATGTAAAAACAATGCTTTCCAGATTAAATACAAAGATAATTCATCTTATAAATAGAGGTTAAAAAATGAATTTCAAATCAATTATTTTATCATTGTTAGTTTTATCACTTTCCACACAAAGCTTTGGTTATATTTTTAAAATCGATGTTCTTGAAAAAGATGGCCAAAGAATTTATTTAATGAGTGATAGGCATATAAAAAAAGACACAGATAACCAACAAATTAGAGAAACAATTCAAATAATTGATAAATTACATGGATTTACAATACTAGAAGGAATGTATGGCATTTGTAAAGATATAGAGTTTTTAAAACCACTTTTAGATCTACCTGAACATAATGATTTTATAAATCAATTCGATAGAACTTATTTTAGAAATCTTACACCAAAAAAGATTAATGTTGAATTTAGAAAATCAGCTAATTTATTCTTGAACGATATATCCCCAATAACTCATATCTTGGATGAAATAGAAGAAAAGTTAGAACAAATTTCAAAATATAATGATGGTGAAATTTTAAATGATCTCTATAAAAAAATTATTCGCGAGCTAAGACAACGAATACAAATTATTAAAGACTATAAGCATTATAAAAGTACTGATTATATGAAAGATTTTAGTTTATATCAAAAAACATCAAAATACGTAACAAACTTTTTGTGTATAGAATCAGATGTTGATTATGATACCCTACATTTAATATTTATCACATTGATAATTAGTTCTCACATAATGGAAGCTGAAATATTACACATATTACATAAGAATAAAAAAGAAAATCATATATTTATTATTTTAGGTGGAATCCATAATGTAACATTAGAAGATATTTTAATAAAATTACTTAGATACAAAAAAATCAAATCACTTGGAGAAGAATCTAATAGTCTTAATTTTGATCAACCACCCACTTACCAAAAACCAATTAATATAAAAAAATTCTTTGATGAATTAGAAACAGAAACTTCAAAAAAGCCTATATTGGCAAAATTGTAACATGGTTCGTCATTCGATTCCGCGCGAAGTTTAGCCTGAGCTAGATAAAGGGCAATGACGGATATATCTAAGGGTGAATAAAAAATCATGTTCATGGTTCGATACGTTTGCTACGCAAACACTCACCACGAACGGGTTTCCAAAGAAAGTTATTAGGTTTTAAAAAGAAGTCTATTTTTGCACAATTAACTTTTCAATCTCATCAGCGTCTTTAGGCAAATGTTCGCTAAGACAAACAACTCCATCTTCAACTATCCAATAGTTGTCTTCAATACGAACACCAAGCTGCTCTTGAGCAATATAAAGACCGGGTTCAATAGTAATAACATCACCAATTTGAAGGGGTTCAGAATAATCACCAACATCATGGACATCTAAACCAAGAAAATGGCCAAGACCGTGTAAAAAATATTGGTCATAACCCCGTTCTTTAAAAAACTCTCTAGCTAAATGATTTAAAGATTCTTCAGGCTTATCTTTGTTAGATAACCACATACCAGGCTTTGCAAGCATTTCAATATATTGCTGACATTCAAGAACTATATCATAAATCTCTCTTTGCCGTTTAGTAAATCTACCAGAAACAGGATAAGTTCTTGTTATATCTCCACAATAATGTTCAAATTCTGCACCAATATCAACAACTACTAAATCATCATTTTTCATTTGTCTAGAATTTGAATTATAGTGCAACACTGTAGAATTGGGGCCACTACCTACTATGCTAGGAAATGCTATTCCTGCATTTGCAGCAATAAATGTATACTCTATGCCAGCTTGTACCTCATATTCAAATTTGTCTTTGCCAATTAAAGAAATTGCTGCATCCTGTCCATCAACTGTAACCCCTACAGCTTTATATAATTTTTCTATCTCTTCTTTACTTTTTTTCTTCTTAGTTGCGCAACTAATGGCGAAATATCTATCACTGAGTTTAAAAAACCTGAAATAAAGTGATTGATTCGATCTAAAATAAATCGTTGTTCAAAATATTCATGTTGATTTTTTGGATTCAGAGTAAAAATCTTGCCACCAACTTTTATTGTTTGCTCTATAGTAGAAATTAGGTTTTTATACTCTTGCTCTGCAAAAAACGGATGTAACTCATAACCTTTAATTGTATTACCTAATTCTTGTAAACTATCAAATCCAAACTTTTTAGCTTTATCTAAATCAATTGTTGATTCTACCCAATTAGCTCGTGTAGAACTATTTGGAATATAT
>Ga0207097_1037_pt1:0-12500 | contig 24435 bp, 21 predicted proteins | sample Alteio_BWMinHeat_87_FD_153541 | JGI IMG/M metagenome (GOLD analysis project Ga0207097, IMG submission 153541) | Enriched cells from forest soil in Barre Woods Harvard Forest LTER site, Petersham, Massachusetts, United States -... | ecosystem: Environmental > Terrestrial > Soil > Temperate...
TGGTGTCCGTGGAAACGCGCACCGCGGGTCGCGGGATCACCGTCACTACTGTGGTCTGGTTCAGCGGCCGGTACAAAGCGTCCGCTTCCACTGAGAGTCCCAGAGGAAGATGCAATTCGACAGTGGGACCTATGACGTATTTCTTGGAGTCGGAAAAAAAATGAGTGATCACATCCACGCCATGCGTGGTGCTGTCGGCGAACGCGTCGGTCAACGGAACGCCTCCTTTGAGGCCGACGGACACCAGATGCTGACCGAAGATGGGGAGCGAACACAGGAGGAGAAATAAGAACCGCATGGCTGTTGGACGTGCGAGTCTGTACTGTTGTTACGACATTACGTAGCTTACTGAACCGCGCACGTCAGTAAGCGGCCGTTAGCGGCGCAGCTCGGTGCGGGCCAACTTGAGCCAGCGTGCAGTGTACCGGCGGCGATGCGGAGGAGCGGTGCTACCTGCCTCGATGGCTCGCTCGAAGGCTTCGCGCGCTTCCGCGGAGCGGTTGAGTCGCTTGTAAACCAGGCCCAGCCAGTATTGCCCCTCGGCATCGTACTCGCGGCGCTGTGCATATTTTTCGAGCTGAGCCAGAGCCAATTCGGTGTGGCCGAGCTCGAGATTTGTGGCGCCCAGATCCCTCCAGATTTCGCTGGATTCATGTTTGTCATCGAGGGCGGCGCAGGCCTCCAAGTGACGTTGCGCGTCCGCATAGCGGCCCTGCTCGCGGGCGATGCGCCCAAGCTGGTGGTGCGGGCCGGGCTCGGTGGGGTCGATCTCGACGGCCTTCTGAAAGCGCGCCATGGCTTCGGTGTAGTTGTGACGCTGCTGGTAGATCAGGCCAAGCTGGTACTGCGCGTCGGCGTCGCGGGGGTTGAGCGTGGAGGCTTCCAGCATCCGGCGAAAATTCTGGCGCGACCGCAGTCCGCTGGTTAAGGAAGAGAAGTCCGGCCGCCAAAGCATGAAGAGGCAGATGAGCACCAGAGGCGAGGCGAGGAAATACAAAAAGTGCCCGATCGTTCCGTAGGCAAAATAGCCGAGCACGGTGGCGGCGAGACCTCCGCCGACAGCTCCTGCGGCGTGCGCGGCGCTGGTTCCAGTGACCGCTCGGAGGGCGAAAATCGCGAGGAAAAGGAAATACAGGAGCGCGGCCGCGCCCGCCGAAATGAGGACGACGGGAGTCAGCGGGCTAGCCAGCAGGAAACGCCCCAGCAGGCTCGCAAGGGCGACCGGCAGGAAGGCCGCAGCCGCAGCCATCAGAGCACAGATCAGCAGCGGAGCGAAGTCGCGCCGCAGGGCCACGCCCGTGCTGCCGAGGACGTCCCAGGCGGCGATGATGGCGATAGCGGCGGGCACAAACAGGACGGCCAGCGGAACGATCCCGATCGCGGCCGACATCGGCAGACTGACCAGCACCGCCGCGGCGGCGGCGAACACGAGGCTGCCGCGGTCCAGCGCCGCGCTGAAGGCCCGCGACGGCTGGTAATAAATCTGGAACAGGATTTTGAGGTTGTCGAGCACTGTGGCTGCCGATGTTCGATTCTAACCGAAGTGGCGGCGTGGAAACCAGACCAAGTAGGCGGAAGGCGCAATTGGCTACCTGTCGAGCAATAGGCGATTATTAGGCTACTGAGGATACATAGACACTTGACTCGCATAAGCTGACTAACCTGGCGATCCGGAGCATAGGCCCGAGGAACCGAACCAGCCCAAGCGTCCTTCTAACGTTTCTTCCGCTTCTTATTCTGCCTGGGCACCGCGTCCTGAGGCCCCTGCGCTTCAAGCGCTTGCAATGTTGTTACGTCCTTCTGTAATTGGAGCAGGCTCGCCTTTAGCGCCTGGTAGTCCGGCGGTTCCTTCGGGGTCTCCCGTTTGGCGCGTCCCACAAAGGCGCACCAAATGACCAAGATGAGACCGACAATTCCCGTGACCGCTTGGCCGGAAAAATACGCTTTGCCCGCGTCGGGAGGCCAGCTTGCTGTGTACCCAGCCTTATAGACCTCCGTAATACCCTTGGCTCCAAGAACGGAACTGGCGATCAGCGCGATCGCTGCTGTGACGGCGAGGATCGCGAATACGCCGACCTTCTGCTTCTTGTCTAAGAAGAAGAAGACCACGGCAGCTTCAACGGCGCCCACAGCGAATACCGCTGCTATCAAAGCACCGGAAAGAGTGGTCTTCATGGTTGCGGCGATGCGTGCGTCTTCCACATTCAGTTGCATCTGTACACTGTCCCTGCTCAGTCCCAAACGTGGTAGGCCATGGTCTTGAGCTTTGTCCAGATGCTCGTCAAGGCCTTTATAATCTCGTGACCGGATATCTCTCCTTCTCTGACATCGCGGCTAGCAATGCCGACGATGGTTCTGATGTCATCGATCGTGGCCTGCTTCATCTGCTCAGCCGTTGCCTTGCCAGAGGTTTCTGCCGGACGGATGACCATGGCACTGAAATTCAGCAATAGAAGATAGCGCGCATCAGCGCGCAGCTGTCGATGTGTTTCTTCCTGCACCCTCTCTAGAATCGAGCGCAGCTGATAGGGATCGTTGTAATTCTTGTAGAGAGCATCATATACGCGCGCGACAGCTTCGTCCATTGAGTGCTCCTTCAGCGAACAGCCTCTGCCGATTAGGCCGATTATACTCCAAGGAAGCTCCGGGTCTTTCGTGAGCATTCTCCAAAACCACAATCAGTTGAGCTGCTATTTCTTTCGTGCATCAGCCTCCAATCTAGCGACACGGTTCCCACGAATGCCATCATCTGCGCTTGTGGCACCGTCGTTTGGAGCCGACGGGTTGATGTACAGTGACGAGAGTGAAGGACGGGGAGGGAAAACGCACGTAACCCAAGGAACGTCTCGCCACGTCGATCAGAAACTGCGTGCGATAGCCCCCGATAATGCGTGTTAAAAGGTTCGACTCTCGCCCCGCACACGTCCTTCAAACGTACGGAAGTATTTCCTCGGGAGGGAACCCGCCCACGGTCGCGATAAAACAAGGGGTGACACTACGGCTGCATCAGCGTGCCGTTGTCAGAATCAGACGTACGTTACAGTAGGAACTGGAGATATGGATAAGAGAGCGATCCTTTTGGGAACGACGTTTGGTCAGCGTGTCGCCGAGGAGGAAGGAGACGACCTGCGTTCTTACTTCGTCGAGACGGAGCAATGGCGAAAAATCATCGCCGGTGACGTCGACATCGTGTACGGTCCCAAGGGATCCGGCAAAAGCGCCATCTACTCCCTTCTTCAAAGCGAGCGGGAAGTATTACGTCTAAAGCGACGGATCGTTGTGATTCCAGCAGAAAACCCACGCGGCACACCAGCCTTTAGGGATCTTGTTGATGATCCGCCGGCGACCGAAGACGAGTTTAGAGGTCTCTGGAAGCTCTATTTTCTTACCCTTCTGGCGAATTACCTTCGACGGCACTACAGCGCAACTTACACAACGGATGCTGACGCAGATCAGGTTATCGACCATTTGATCAGTGCCGGGCTCCTGGCTCCGGAGCCACTCGCCTTGCGAGGCATGCTGAAGGCAGCATTGGACTACGTGCGGAAACGCGCCTTGAGCGTTGAGGGAGGTGCGCAAGTAGATCCCGTCACTGGCGCTCCCAGGTTCACCGCAAAGATCACACTAGGTGAGCCGACGGTGGCACAGCGCGAAATGGGTTTTGTCTCTGCGGACAATCTAATCGAGCGGCTCAACTCTGCTCTGGAACGAGTCAACATCACGGTCTGGCTGGTCCTTGATCGCTTGGACGTAGCTTTTGCGACTTCTCCAAGTCTTGAGCGTAATGCCCTCCGTGCTCTCTTCAGGGTATACCTGGACCTCCTAGCTCACACTAGGATTGCCATCAAGATTTTTCTCCGAGATGACATATGGCGGAAGATCGTGTCCGAGGGGTTCCGAGAAGCAAGTCACATTACACGATCTCTGACGATCTCCTGGGACCCACAGTCGTTGCTAAACCTGATTGTTCGCCGCGCACTTCACAACGAAGCAGTGTGCTCATCCTATGCCGTTACGCCAGATTCCATTCTGGCTTCTGCCGATGAGCAGAGTAAGTTTTTTTACAGGATGTTTCCACTGCAGGTTGACATCGGCCAGAAACAGACGAGCACCCTCGAATGGATGCTCTCTCGGGTCGCCGACGGATCCAAACGACCGGCGCCGAGAGAACTGATCCACGTGCTGTCAAGCGCACGAGATGTACAACTACGGAGTTACGAGCTAGGTGGCTCCGAGCCGCCAGCGGAGTGTTTGTTCGACAAGACGGCGATCAAGGGATCGCTTCCGGAAGTTTCGAAGATCCGGTTCGAACAGACTCTATGTGCTGAGAATCCTGATCTCAAAACGTACCTTGATCGACTCGAGGGCGAAAAGACTCAACAGAACCCGGAGAGTCTATCACACCTATGGGATGTCCCTATCGAGAGAGCTACTGAGATCGCGGATCAGCTTACGGAAGTCGGCTTTTTTGAAAGGCGAGGCCCCAAGGAACAGCCGGTGTACTGGGTGCCGTTCTTGTATCGTGACGCACTCAACCTTGTCCAGGGTTCTGCCGAATAGCCACACGCTCGGTTCTGCAGGTACGGATCGCACCAGCGAGTAAGGGTGAATTGCTGGCAACGAGCGGCGGGTGTTTCATTCCTCACGGCTTCGAGTCCGGTGGGCAACTAGATCTCCTACTCAGACTATACGGCCACTCTGAGTTTGATCGCGTCGTTGGGCGCATGGACAAGGTACAGCTTGGTGCCAAGGTAGCGTTCAGTCGTTTGAACCGATGCGTGGCCAAGGAGCAAATTGGATCTGCTCAAGCTCGCCGCCCGCCGCTCGGCATAGTTTGGGCATGTGCGGCGCAGGTCGTGAGGCGCAATTCCGGGGACGCCCACCGTCTCCGCATACTGCTGCAACATCTGCCAAAACGGGACCATCTTGTGGGACCTCCCGATTCTCAAGAAAGAAATGAAAAGGTTGGTCGGGGCGAGTGGATTCGAACCACCGGCCTCCTGGTCCCGAACCAGGCGCTCTACCAGGCTGAGCCACGCCCCGAAAAGGTGAACAATTTGGCGGGAAACTTACTGCGACAACGATTATAGCATCGTCCGGAGCCCGATTCCGTTACGGCTGCTTGGCCACCGGCTCCAGCTTGAAGTTGATCGTCACCTCTTTGCGCGAGTCGTACGGGCTCACCTTCTTCAGCGGTGTTACTATGTCGCCGCGCTTGGCCAGCAGCTCGTACTCTACGTCCAGGTATAGCTCGCGGAAGGCGTACTTGCCGTCGTCCTTGGTGGCGAAATCCACCACCTTCGAGGTACGGGTGTTCTTGAGCTGCACGATGGCGCTTCTGGCCGGGTTGTCGGACGCGTCCTTCACCACACCCAGAATCGTCCGGGAATTCGACGGCTTGGGAGGCTTCGCCTTGTTCTCCAGAAACACGCTCGGCTTGCTGCCCGGGTCGGACTGCTGCGCGCAGGCCATGCCGGCGATGGAAAGGACGACAGCGAATAGTCTTGCGAGGTTCATTGCGGATCTTGCTTCCAGGATAGATCAGATTGCGCCACGCCGCTGGCTGCTTAGAACTTATTCAACTCGGCGACCACACCCTTGATGCCGTTCTTCCGGTAGATCTGCACCAGGCGTTGCTCTTCGTCCGACGGCGCCATGACGCGCTGCAACTGCGGTGCGCCCAGGTCCGCGCGGCTGGGGATCCAGACGCTGCCGTCGGCGAACTGCACGTTGCTCACAAAGCCGGTCATGCCCTCAATGGCAAGTTGTCCGCCGCCACGCTGCGGAAACTTCAGCGTCGTATTCTCCAGGATCTGGCTCTTCTGGCCGGGTGCCAGGTTCAAATCCGCCGGAACCGATCCAGCCAAAAACTCACGGCCGCCGCGATCCTTCAATATCCAGCCGATTTCGATATAGCGGATGGGGCGATCGGAGCGGTTCTTCACTTCCAGACGCGGCGAGCGCGCTTCGTTGCCCGCGATCCGGGCCATGCCATCCGTGGGCTCGATGGGAGAATCCGGAAGCCGCAAGAACGCGAACTGCACTTGCTTTTCCGGCTCGAAGTTGGTGGCTCGCCCGCCCCGGATCATCTGTACGTCCAAGGTGGGACGATCCGCCGAGTGCGTCATGCTCGCCAGAATCTCCTGTTGTAGCCGCGGTGAGCCGCCCTCCGCCAGCAGCGACTTGAAATATTTCCGGTCCCGCCGGGCTTCCCATTCGCACAACGTCAGCGTGCGACGAGAGCTCAGCTTGTCCGGACCGTAAAAGCTCAAATCATCAAACAACACGCCATCCAGGCCGATCAGAACCGGAGATTCGCCGGAAGCCTGCAACGGCCGCAGCAGACGCAGATCCACGCGCACCGGAAAACTTTCGTTGGGACCGATGTCCAGGCTGGTCACGGTCACCGAGCCTTTTCCGCCCGGAGTAACTGCCTGGGCTGTTACCAGCAGGGTGATACCGCGAATCCGGCGCTGGGTGGAATTGCGCAGCGTCAGCGCGGCATGCAGGTCCAGCAACATCGCGCCGCCGCGCGCGGTTTCACTCGTATCTCCGTAGTCGGATGAGATCAGAACCACCGGCGAGTCCGGCGGCAGATGGATACTCACAGCCGCGCTGAGGGCGCCGCTCATGAGCATGCCCAAGAAGCATGCGGCCAAGCAAATTTTATTGCTCCGCATAGTACACCTTGTTGGTCGTAACCTGGCCAGTGTCGGCGTCGACGTAACGCACGCCGGCGGAACCCTTCATGTTGATCGAAACGGTGACGCCCGGCGAAGCCGGATGCGTCAGCGACATGGTGCGGCCGTTCTCCTTCACTTCAATGCCGAATGAGGATGCTTCCAACACAACGTCCTCTTGTCCGGCATTGCGGCCTGACACTAGTGTTCCGATCCGCTCGGTGCGGATCCGCCGCAAGGCGGTCAGCAGATGGTCCTTCTGCGGTTGCGGAACATTGATCCAAAACCCGGCCACGAACACCGCAGTCGCGCAGGCCACCACCATCGCGGCGTTCCATCCCAGCCCCGACGCCTTCCCTGCCGTAGCCGGCCGGTCGAAGCGCGCGATAGCTTCCCCAGCCGCGAGTCCGACCCTGATATTCCCCGTCATTTCCTCGGCCAACGACTGCCAGTTGACATCCTTCGGCAGCTCCGCCGTCAGCTCGCGTACCTGCTCGCCGGCAGTGCGCAAGGCCTGCACTTCACTTTCACAACCAGAGCACCGCGACACGTGCCGCCGCACCCGCCAGCGATCCCAATAGCCGAGATCCCCGCCGGCGAACAGCGCCAGTTGAACTTCATTCGGGTGCTTCATAGCCGCTTCCTTCCCGCCGTGCGGCGGTTCCGTTCCACGTATCTGCGAAACTTGATGCGGGCGTTGGCGATGTGCGAGCGCACGGTGGCCTTGGAGCATTTCATCTGCTGCGCTACTTCATCGGCCGGCAAGCCTTCCACGTCCCTCAGCAACAGCGCCGTCCGTTCACGCTCGGTCAGAACCGACAAACCCTGTTCCAGATAAGCCCGATGCTCGGAACGAAGCACCGCCTGCTCGGGACTTTCCGAGGGCTCGCTCAGCGGCTGGATCAGGCTGTCGATCTCACAAAAGTTGACTTTGCCGTTCCGACGCAGGAAATCGATGGCCGTATTGCTGGCGATCCGGGACAACCAGTGCGCCGCCTTCTCGACGTCTTTTAGCTGGTCCTGCCGCTGCAGCGCCTTGATAAAGGCTTCCTGGGTAAGATCCTGGGCGTCCGCGACGTTGCCGACAATCCGGTAGATGAGCAGGAAAACCCGCCGTAAGTTATCGGAAACAAAGCGGTTTTGCAGCTCTTGCGTGGCTTGAAAAGCGGCGTCGAGTTGGGAGGGCGAGCCCAGGTCGCTCATCACTTGCTCAAATGTATGGACTACGGACGCCATGCCTATTAGAGGCTGACGTCAAAACCTCGAAAACGTGCAAGGCTTTTGGAGACACTAGGTACTGATCGGCTCCTCTTCCCCAATTGTATATGACCCACCGCCACAGGGAACTTGCGCTTCTTTTTTCCGTATAGTAATGTCGAAAGAACCGAACGGAGGCTATGAATGGCGCAACATGTGAAGATCCTCGGTATTCTACACATCGTCTTTGGAGCCCTGGTTGTCCTGGCAGGGATCATCGTGCTCATCGTGATGGGGGGCATAGCCGGATTCGTGGGCGCATCCGATCAATCGGCCGATACGCAAGCGGCGGTCCCACTGCTGGGCGGAATCGGCGGTCTGGTGTTCGTCATATGCGCGATTATCGGGCTTCCGGGGCTGATCGGCGGCATCGGTCTTATCCAATACAAAGCCTGGGCGCGGATCTTGGTGATCGTCCTCTCGGCGCTCGACCTGCTCAATATTCCCCTCGGCACGGCCTTGGGCATCTACGGTTTTTGGGTGCTGCTGAATAAGGATACGGAGCAGATGTTCCTGCGGCCGCCGTTGCCGGCCATGCACGCTTCTTAAGCCGGCCGCGTTGTGGTCTACGAACTCCGGCGCAAGGACCGCGAACGGGCGAGAGCGTAACACGCCAGGCCGAACAAGCCGGTGCCTGCCAACCAGGTACTGGACGGCTCGGGAACAGCAGGAAGATCAACAACGTTGCTGACCGTTAGCGACATCGTCCCGGTCCCCGGCGAGCCATTAATGTAATCGGAAGGATTTGCACCGAAATTGCCCTGAAAGATGTTCGGAGTGTATGGACCACCGGTCATCGAAACCGGCGGCAGGAACGACGCTAGCAGAATGGATCCAGTCCCAACCCCGCCGCCGCAGTTCCCAAACGTAGTTCCACTTGCCGACGCAAACGTGAAGCATTCGTTCATGAAGCCAAATTCCCAGTCCGCCCGGCCCTGCGTAAGCGTGAAAGTATTGTTATTGTCGTCGGTCACAACGAACGGTGTGAACGGCGGCAGCGGACCGTCGTCGGCGGAGCTGGTATAGAACTTAGACAAGGTCAACTGAAAGGAAAAGCTTTTGATGAGTGAGGTATCGACGCCGGGGTCCGTGTCCGAGTACGTGAAGGTATACAACAGAGAAGCAGCGTGTACCGGCAAAGCCAGCGTCAACACCACGAGAGCGGATCGTTTGAGCACCGGGACTCCTCCAATTCCCATTGTTCGGTTCCTACAAGGCTACCACCAAACGTAAAGTGAATCCAGGGCTCCCGCTTTTACGCTGGTACCAGTAGTTTCAGAAGTTTACAGCGGTCGGACGGTGCGTGTATCGCCAAACCATACCCGCTCAAGGAGTTAACGGGAAATTTCAAAACCGCCGATAGACTAGCAAGCTTTAAGGTCACGGTTCTATGGTGAAAAGACAATCACAACAGAGCATTTGGCCCGTTTCCGTGTTCGGGTTAGGGTTCCTGCTGCTCATCATGGGCCTGTCGGGCGTCGCCAACATTCAGGAGACCCGGCGGATCCATCAGCAGATCCTGGCGATGGAGGACAACTATCGTCATATCGAGAGCCTGGTGGAAGGCATTCGTTCGCACATGGCGCTGGTTGCGGTGCTGCGCCGGGATCGACTGCTCGACGAGCATGATTCCGCCGCCAGTTATTCGCGTCAACTGGCTGAAGTGCGTTCCAAAACCGAAGTCAACCTGGAGCAGTTGCGCACCCTGCGGCCACAGCAGGAGAGCAAGGCATTTGAGGGGTTGGCGGCCGCGCTCGGAGCCTATCTGGATATGGTAGCCGCGGAATTCCGGGAAACCCGGTCCGGCCGTGGCAAACTCGATCCCGCCGTCGACCGGCTCGGAGCCCAGAGCATGACCATCTTTGGAATTGCTGAAGAACTCGCAAAACTGAACACCGAGAACTTCGAGTCCCGGCGCCGGGCCCTCAATCAGTCGGTGGAGGCGCTGCAAAACGACATCTGGGAAACCATCCTGACGGCGCTTTTTGTTGGAGCGGTCATCGCCGGGGCCAGCATCTTCCGGATCTCATCGCTCGAGAAGGAATCGGCCGCATATCAGCGCGCCACCGAGCAAGCCGAAGGACGCTTGCGGCACCTTTCGCAACAATTGGTCTCCTCGCAGGAACAGGAACGAAAAGCCCTGTCGCGCGAGCTGCACGACGAAATCGGACAATTGCTGACTGCTCTGCGGATGGAGTTGGGCCACCTGGAGCGGATGCGGTCGGCGTCCGGCGCCGATTTCGGTCCGCATCTCGATCAAGCCAAGAAACTGGCCGAAACCACGCTTCGAACCACGCGCGACATCGCCATGGGGCTGCGGCCGGCCATGCTTGATTTGTTGGGCCTGGGACCAGCGTTGGAGTGGCAGGCCCGCGAGTATTCGAGACGCTATAACACGCCCATCCAGCTCGAAGTTGGCGGGGATTTGAAGGATCTGCCCGATCGGCATCGCACGTATCTTTATCGCATCGTGCAAGAGGGCCTCACCAACTGCGCCCGGCACTCGCAGGCCAAGAACATTCGGGTCCGTCTGCAGGATGAAGCCGGCCAGCTTGCAGTGACGGTGGAGGATGACGGCGTGGGATTCGATCAGCACGGCGGCGTGGCTTACGGCCTCGGGCTGTTGGGCATGACGGAGCGGGTGCGCGAACTGTGCGGCAAGATTGTGATTTGGTCGGAGCCTGGAAAGGGGACGCGGCTCAATGTGACGCTGCCGCGCGACCAGGACTCGAAGCCTGGCGACGTTGCTGGGGCAACGGTAGCTGCTACGCACATCGCGACTGCTACTGAATGATGCGCTTGCGCACGGCGTAGAGCACGATGTCGGCGGTGCTATGCAGGTTGAGCTTGGACATCAGCCGGCTGCGATGCGTCTCGACGGTGTACAGACTGACGCTGAGCAAACTGGCGGCTTCCTTGTTGGATTTTCCTTCCGCTAGCAATTGGAGAACTTCTTTCTCGCGCTCCGTGAGCAGGTGGTAGGAATCCTCCAGCCCCTCGTTCTGCATCTGCCGCATGTAGTCTTCGAGCAGAGTCTGCGTTATGGCTGGGCTAAAAAAGAGCTTCTTGGCGGCCACCGCGCGGACAGCCAGAAGCAAGTCCGCTTCGGCCGAGTCCTTCAGCAGATAACCTTGAGCGCCGGCCGCCAGCGCCCGCACCAGAAAAGTCTCGTCGCAATGCATGCTCAGCATGATGATGCCGACTTCGGGCGCGCGCTTGACGATCTGCGACGCAGCATCGATGCCGTTGAGCTGCGGCATTGTAATGTCCATTACAACTACGTCCGGTGAGAGCTCCTCAACCAGGCGGACCGCCTCCCGGCCATCCGAGGCCTCGCCCACTACCTGAATTGAAGGGTCGGTCTGCAGCAGGAACCGTAGACCTTTGCGGACAACGCCGTGGTCGTCGGCCACCAGCACTTTGGTGATGGTATTGGCACTGGTGAGTGTCATCTTCAGACTATCGGCAGGTAACTGGTTTTCCTGTAAGCCGTTTGGTAGGTCTTTGTGGCGAGCGTAACCGGTTCCGATACAACACCTTGGCTACGCAGTGAAGATTCTGATTCTGCCTGTTGCCAATCGGTGCATAGTCTGGTATTCTGATTGAGGTCGTCTTTTGACATTTAGCGGGCGAGCGGTTGCCAATGCAGCCGTGAATCTGCTACGCTGTTGAAAGGCGTAATTTTCGGCAGGCAGCACGAAGCAGTAAAGCCTCAATCTCCTGTCAGGGCAGTTCTTTAAGTTCCCAAGACTTCTGGCGTGGGTGGTTACCTTGAATAGGGGTACCGCATGCGCCAAAACGGCTTTCGAGGCCGGTAGTCGATTTGGTCTTTTTTGCTCGAAAGAGCGGGGATCGCCGGGTCGGCTACGCAGATCTTTGACAATCTGGTTGGATGCAGAAGTAATGTTCGTCAGAACTTTGAGTAAAACCGAGTCGATCATGGCTTGGCCCATTTTGTACGGGTCAGGTCGTTAGTCTCACAAGATCAAACGAGAGTTTGATCCCGGCTCAGAATCAACGCTGGCGGCGCGCTTAACACATGCAAGTCGCACGAGAAAGTGGAGCAATCCATGAGTACAGTGGCGTACGGGTGAGTAACACGTGGATCATCTACCTCTTGGTGGGGAATAACCCTGGGAAACCGGGGCTAATACCGCATAAGCCTGCAAAGGGAAAGCAGCAATGCGCCGAGAGAGGAGTCCGCGGCCGATTAGCTTGTTGGTAGGGTAATGGCCTACCAAGGCAATGATCGGTAGCCGGCCTGAGAGGGCACACGGCCACACTGGCACTGAAACACGGGCCAGACTCCTACGGGAGGCAGCAGTGGGGAATCTTGCACAATGGGGGCAACCCTGATGCAGCGACGCCGCGTGAGCGATGAAGCCCTTCGGGGTGTAAAGCTCTTTCGGCAGGAACGATAATGACGGTACCTGCAGAAGAAGCTGCGGCTAACTACGTGCCAGCAGCCGCGGTAATACGTAGGCAGCAAGCGTTGTTCGGAGTTACTGGGCGTAAAGAGTGTGTAGGCGGTTCTCTAAGTTCGGTGTGAAATCTCCCGGCTCA